>LBJMC04202__coassemble_325_pt1 | contig 37840 bp, 37 predicted proteins | sample LBJMC04202__metabat2_high_PE_002 | metagenome-assembled genome bin LBJMC04202 | reverse complement strand
GGAGAATATCAAAGAAAAAGGTTGGTTTTTCCAACCAGATCGTTTATAATGAATAACAGAGACTTCATATAGGAGGAGGAAGCACCGGCTATGGCAGCATCAAGAAATTATACCGAAGTTATCATTGATGGCAGGGTATTTACGCTGAGCGGCTTTGAGAGCGAGGAGTATCTTCAGAAAGTATCAAATTATCTGAATCACAAGATTGCAGAATGCAGTGAGAATGAAAGCTACAAAAAGCAGAGCAGCGACACAAAAAGCATCCTTCTTGCACTGAACATTGCGGACGATTATTTTAAAGCAAAGGAGCAGGGCTCGTCTCTTGAAATTGATATGGAATCGAAAGATAAAGAGATGTATGACTTAAAGCACGAATTGATCTCTGCGCAGATCAAGCTGGAAAATGCGGACAGGGCAATGGATAAGCTGAAGGAAGAAAATCAGGAGCTGCAGATGAAGATTGTGCAGTTGGAAACAGAAATGAAAAATCACCGAAAGAATTAGGGCTGTCGAAGGACAGCCTTTTTTCGAAGTAAGGCAGGAATAGAAAGAGATGAATAATAAGAAACAGAATAAAGAAGTGGAAATTCTCGCACCCGCGGGCACTTATGAAGCCTTTCAGGCGGCGATCCGTTCCGGAGCGGATGCAGTCTATGCAGGAGGGGACCTGTTTGGAGCCAGAGCGTATGCCGGGAATTTTGACCGGGAGACATTGATCCGGGCTATCCGAGAGGCACACCTTTACGGAAAGAAGCTGTATCTGACCGTCAACACACTGATCAAAGAGCGGGAGATGGAAGAACGTCTCTTTTCGTTTTTGAAGCCGTTTTATGAAAACGGTCTGGATGCGGTTCTGGTACAGGATCTGGGAGCGCTTTCCTTTATCCGGGAGCATTTCCCGGATCTTGCGCTTCATGCGAGCACCCAGATGTCTGTGGCAGGGGCTTCCGGAGCAGGATTTTTAAAGAAATACGGTGTGGAGCGGATTGTTCCGGCAAGGGAGCTTTCCCTTTCGGAGATCCGGAAGATGAAAGAGGAGACCGGGCTGGAGATCGAGTGCTTTGTCCACGGCGCGCTCTGCTATTCTTATTCCGGACAGTGCCTGTTCAGCAGCATGCTCGGTGGGCGGAGCGGCAACCGGGGACAGTGCGCGCAGCCGTGCCGTCTGAAATATCAGGTGGAAGGAATGAAGAAGCCATCCTGCATTCTGAGCCTGAAGGATATCATGGCTCTGGATGACATCCCGGATCTGATTGAGGCCGGAGTGGACTCTTTTAAAATTGAAGGACGGATGAAAAAGCCGGAGTATGTATCTGAGACCGCGCGGATGTACCGGAAATACGCAGACCTTTTCCTTGAGAAGGGAAGAGAGGGATACCGGGTGTCAGAAGAGGACAAAATGAGACTGATGGATCTGTATAACCGCGGCGGCAGCTGCAGGGGCTACTACCATATGCAGAACGGCCCGGAGATGATTTCGCCTGACAGGCCAAATCACGCCGGGATTCCGGCAGCCTGTGTGGAGCGGCAGAAGGGAAGGAGCCTTCTGTTAAAAGCACTCGCAGCGGTACAGAAAGGCGATGTTCTGGAAATCTCCGCCAAAGAAAATGTTACACTTGGACAGGACGTAAAAAAGGGCGGCCAGTTCCAGATTCTCGTGGCAAAGGGAACGGCAGTGAAGCCGAGAACGATTCTGTCAAGAGTCCGGAATGAAAGCCTGATCGGGGAGATCCGGGATCATCTGAAAACCGCTGATATCCGGCGTCCGGTGCAGGCGGAGGCAGTGTTCCGTGCCGGAGAGCCGTCCAGGCTGACTCTCAGGATGGGAAGCATCGAGGTCAGCGCCGAGGGCATGGTTCCGGAAGAGGCGAAAAAGCAGCCGCTGGACCGGGCGAGAGTGGAAAAGCAGCTTGGCAAGATGGGGAATACTCCGTTCCGGACAGAGAAGATGGCTGTTGAGATGGACGAAGGGATTTTCTTCCCGATGCAGGTTGTCAATGAGCTTCGCAGACAGGCGGCACAGAAGCTGGAAGATGCCATTCTGGGACAGTATGAAAGATCCTGTCCGGAGATACCGGAGAAAAAGGAGACCGGTACAACTGTCCGGGATCCGCATGCGAGGATGCTTTCTGTTCTTGTGCAGACAAGAGAACAGTTAGCTGCAGCGGTACAGGAGGAAGACGCAGGCCGTATCTACGTGGAAAGCCATCTGGCGGCCGACCTGTTTGCGTCCGGATCGGGAAGAGCGGAGATCCGGGCACTTTTTGAAACAAGGAAAGCCGAATGGTATCTTGTATTTCCTCACATTTTCAGAGAACAGGCCGAACGGCTCTACGACAGAATCTGGGGAGATCTGGAAGCGTTCCCGTGGGATGGTGCGCTCGTGAGAAATCTGGAATCTTTGTCATATCTGCAAAAAAAAGTATGGAAAAACAAGGTTCAGGCGGACCATCATTTGTATACATTGAACAAAAAAGCTGTAGAATTCTTGAAAAATGCAGGGATAAATGGTACAACAGTATCATTAGAGCTGAACAGCCAGGAGATTCGTGAAACCGTTTCCGGAGAAGAAGAGATGGTCGTATACGGATATGCTCCGATGATGATCAGCGCGGGATGCGTAAAAAAATCTACGGGACACTGCGATGGAAAAGCAGCTGTCACAAAACTGAAGGACCGGTATCAGAAGACATTTTATGTAAAAAATTATTGTGATACATGTTATAATATTATCTATAATACGGCGCCGCTTGTGCTGCTGGATCTGCTTCCGGAGATCGAACGGATCGGGATTGACAATGTCCGGCTGGAATTTTCGCTGGAGGACGCCGATGAGACAAGGAGAGTAATCAGGCTTTACGGGGACGGCTTCCTGAGAGACGGAGGGTATCCGCAGGCAGCAGAGCAGTTTGATGATTTTACGCGTGGACATTTTAAAAGGGGAATAAAGTAGGTGGCAATTTGTTTAATATTATAATGGAAATTTCAAAATATCTGATTCTGCTGATGATGGTAATCTATACTTTTGAGTGTTTCAGCGTGTTCGGATATCACGATGCTTATACGAAGATGTGGATTTTAAGGAGGCAGAGCATCTGGATCTTCATGATCCACTTCCTGGCATTTCTGACCATGTTTCTGCGTATGCAGGAGGCCAGAATTCTCGTGTTTTATGTCATACAGGTAGCGCTTTTGGGATCAATTATTCTGCTTTATGGTTTTCTGTACCCGAAAGTGTCCAGACTGGTTGTCAACAATATGTGTATGCTTCTTGCGGTAGGATTTATCATGCTGACAAGGCTTTCATATAACAATGCGGTTAAGCAGGTAATTATTGTAGCGGCATCCGGTGTCATTTCGCTGTTTGTTCCGGTCATTATCCGGAAAGCCAGATTTTTAAGCAGACTGAAACTGGTCTATGCAGTGGTCGGTGTTGCGGCACTTGCCGCGGTTATTGTTGTAGGACGGGTATCAAACGGAGCCATGCTTGGATTTGAAGTGGCGGGAATCAGTGTGCAGCCGTCAGAACTCGTGAAGATTGTATTTGTATTTTTTGTGGCATCCAGTCTCTACAGGGCAAAGGATTTCAGAAATGTAGTTATCACAACGATCGTGGCGGCGCTGCATGTTCTGATTCTGGTCGCTTCTACAGACCTGGGAGCGGCACTGATTGTTTTTGTAGTGTACCTTGTGATGCTGTATGTGGCCACACGGCAGCCACTCTATATTGCGGCAGGCGTGGGAGCCGGAAGTGTTGCTTCGGTAGCCGCATATTTTCTGTTTTCTCATGTGAGGACGAGGGTAACGGTTTGGAGAGATCCGTTCGCGGTCTATAATGAAGGGGGATATCAGGTGGCGCAGTCGCTGTTTGCGATCGGCACAGGAGGATGGTTCGGCCTTGGACTCTGCCAGGGACTTCCGAACAAGATTCCGGTTGTTACGACAGACTTTATTTTCTCCGCGATTGCGGAGGAACTGGGAGCTGTCTTTGCGATCTGCATCATTCTGATCTGTGTCAGCTGCTACATTATGTTTCTGAATATTGCGATGCAGTTAAGAGACAGCTTTTATAAACTGGTAGCGCTGGGACTTGGAACCTGTTATATCTTCCAGGTATTTCTTGCGATCGGCGGAGTAATCAAATTTATCCCGTCTACGGGTGTGACCCTGCCGCTTGTGAGCTATGGAGGAAGTTCCCTTTTAAGCACGATGATCATGTTTGCGATCATCCAGGGGCTGTATATTTTAAGAGAAGATGAGGAAGAGGATATTGAACGACAAAGAGAGAGACAATTACGGGCGAAGAGAAGACGGCAGGCACAGCAGACCGGAAGACCTCGATCAAATGGAACGAGGCCTTCAGCGGGAGCTCCGTCGGGAGATCGAAGAAGAAACTCTAAGAACCGGAACTCACAGCGTGTACGGAGACCGTAAGCCGGCTCCAAGGAAGCCCGGAAAGGCAGAAAAGAAGAAAGAACAGCAGGAAGAAAGGCGACGTGCCAAAAAGAAGAAAAAGGCGAACCGCCAGTATGTTTTTGTAACTTACTTTTTTGTTCTTCTTTTTGTGGGAATGATCGGCTATTTTTCCTATTTCAACGTGGTACAGGGAAGAGAAATTATCAATGATTCCAGAAATCCAAGGATGGATCTGTATGAAAACCAGGTGCTCCGGGGCTCGATTCTGGACAAGGATGGAAATGTCCTTGCCGAGTCTGTGGAAAATGAAGACGGCACCCAGACGAGAACCTATCCGTACGAAGAGCTTTTTGCCCATGTCGTCGGATATTCGGACAAAGGAAAGTCCGGTCTGGAGTCCTCGCAGAATTTCCAGCTTCAGACTTCAAATGTTTCGTTCCGGACAAAGCTTCTGAATGAATTCAGAGGGCGGAAAAGCGCAGGAAACAATATTACCACGACACTCGATACGGATCTCCAGCAGGCGGCTTACGATGCGCTCGGAAACAACCGGGGAGCAGTCGTGGCGATTGAGCCTAGTACGGGAAAGATCCTTGCGATGGTTTCCAAACCGTCCTACAATCCGAATACCATTGTGGAGGACTGGGAAAGCTTAAACGCAAACACGGAAGGAATTCTTGTCAACCGTGCGACGCAGGGACAGTATGCTCCGGGATCTACATTCAAGGTAGTGACAACTCTTGCGTATATGCGCCAGAATGCAAATTATCAGGATTATACCTACCGCTGTACAGGAGAAATCACAGCAGGGAAAAATGAAATTCACTGTTTTGGAAATGATGTGCATGGAACGGTCGATCTGGCAGATTCCCTGGCATATTCCTGCAACACATCGTTCTCCAACATCGGACTCAGCCTGGATATCGATGAGTTCCGCAATACGGCAGAGGATCTTCTGTTTGATTCAGAGCTTCCGTGTCCGCTTGTCTATAATGAAAGCAAATTCAATCTGCAGGACGATGACGGAGACGCTGCCATCGCCATGACGGCTTTTGGACAGGGAAAACTTCAGGTGAGCCCGTACCATATGGCGTTGATTACATCTGCCATCGCCAATAATGGAATTCTGATGCAGCCGTATCTGGTAGATCAGATTACAAGTGCAGAGGGCGAGACGGTAGAGAAATACGTTCCGGAGTCTTACAAAGAGCTGATGACCTCCGAGGAGGCAGCTCAGCTGACAGAATATATGCAGGGAGTTGTGGAATACGGAACAGCCCGTTCCCTGAATTCTCTTGGGGTTTCCATCGCAGGGAAGACAGGAACAAGTGAGTACAGTGATGATAAAGAGAAAACACACTCCTGGTTTATCGGATTTTCCAACGTGGACAATCCGGATCTTGCACTGGCTGTTGTGATCGAAAACTCCGACAGTACCGGTGATGTTGCGACGGATGTTGCGGGAGACGTCTTCGAGGCATTCTATGCGGAATAGAGGTGCTTTACAATGCGGTATTTGAAAGATCTGTATGTAAGTGAAGAATTAAAAGGCAGGGAAGAGGAGATAATGGAACATCTGGAAAAGAAAGAATTTCAGTTCCGGGTCTACCTGATTGCCCTGCCGGAAAATGAGAAAAATCAGCTGGAAATCTATCACAGCGGGATGCTGAATCAGGAATGGTACCGGGATAAGGATGTGTTTGTGGTAGGCCTGGCAAAGGGATATCTGCAGGCGCTGGAGCTTGTCCGGAAGATTGCCGAAGAGACAGTGGACAAGACAGGGGATGCGGATATCCGGCAGTATATTTTGAAGCGGCAGGGAAATTAGAATGATAATCGTACATATTTTACTGTGGATTCTAAAGATAGCAGGGATTTTACTTCTTCTTGTTCTGGGACTCCTTCTGCTTGGAATTCTGACGGTTCTGTTTGTACCGGTCCGGTATGAACTGAGTGCGTCCGGGGACATTGAGGAGCCGGAAAAGATTACAGGAAAGATTTCCATCCGGTATTTTTTCCGACTGATCCGTTTTCAGGCAGCCTACGAAAATCAGAAATTTCACTGGATGGCGGGAATTGCATGGAAAAAGATCGGGCAGGATAAGAACGAGGAGCCGGAGGAAGAAATTCAGGAAAAAGAGACTCCTGAAAAGTACAAAGAGGATAAAAAAGTCCCTGGAAGACCTGAGGACGGTACAAGAGAACCGGAAGAGCAGGAAGGCAGAGGAAAAGAGAATGATTCCCGGAAGCGGGAAGCTGTAAAAAAAGAAAAGCCGGATCCGGAGAAGAAGCAGGAAGAAAAGAGCGCAAAAGAAAAGCCGCAAAGCCGGAAAGGCGAGAAAAAGGAATCCGGATGGCAGCAGATTTCCGGGAAAATCAAGTATACATTTCAAAGAATCTGTGATAAGATAAAGACGCTGTCCAAAACAAAAGACAGGATAGAAAAGTTTATCAAAGATGAAGTACATCAGGCTGCCTTCAAAAAGGGGAAGATAGTTCTGATTCATTTCATAAAGACATGGATGCCAAAAGAAGCGCGAGGGTATGTGGAGTATGGGTTTGACGATCCGTATTATACCGGGAAACTGCTTTCCTGGCTTGCGCTTTTCTACCCGTTCTTCGGGAAATGGCTTCAGATTGCACCTGATTTTGAAAAACCTGCATTAAATGGCAGTATATTTATCAAGGGACATCTTCGGATGAACCATCTGGCAGCAGCGGCTGTCAGGCTTGTGGCAGATAAGAATATCCGCAGTACCGCAAAAGAAGTACTGCATCTGTTAAAACGCCAGAAGAAGGAGGAATCATAAATGGCAGAGAGTAATTTCAAATCAACGATGGAAGCATTGTTCCACGGAATGGATAATGTGATTTCATCCAAGACGGTGGTCGGTGAGGCGATCCATGTAAAAGATACGATCATCCTCCCGCTTGTGGACGTGTCCTTTTCTGTAGGGGCAGGTTCTTTTACCGCAGATAAGAATGAAAAGGGAGCCGGTGGACTGGGAGGCAAGATGACTCCTTGCGCAGTGCTTGTGATTCAGAACGGGACGACAAGACTGGTTAATATTAAAAATCAGGATACGATCACAAAGATTCTGGACATGGTACCGGATCTCGTGGAGCGTTTCCGGACAAGAGACGAGAATAAGGTAACAGAAGAAGAAGTCAACGAGATTCTGGACGAAGGGAAAAAAGAAAACGAATAAAAGGCTGAAAAACTGCATATATAAAATCAAGAAACAAAACGGCAGGGATATCGAATGAAAAGAGTGATTGGATTTGCATGCTTTATGATCGCGGCAGGACTGATTCTTTCGATGTTCCTGCCGGGTCTGGTTTGGGATATCTGCATAACGGCAGTATTTCTCGTACTGGGCTATGTTCTTTTCTGCTGCTGATAAAAAATAAGAAACAAAAAAACCAGGATAACAAAATTCCTGGTTTTTGTGTATGCAGAACTTATGCTCTTTCTACTTTTCCGGATTTTAAGCAGGATGTACATACGTACATTCTCTTTGCTCCGCCTTCTGTTTTAACACGAACAGATTTTACATTAGATTTCCACATTTTTGGTGTTTTTCTATGAGAGTGGCTGACATTGTTTCCAAAATGAGCCCCTTTTTCGCAAATAGCACATTTCGCCATGATTACACCTCCTAACGCTCTTACTAGTCCTCAAATTGAGGACTCACAACACTAACTATGATATCAGATATATACCGGAAATGCAAGAGTTTATTTCCCGGAAATCATAATTTTTTCACTGTTTTACAGATAACATGAAGAGATGATGTTGTAAAATGTGTGTAAACAAGGTATAATAAAGCAGAATACTTCATGGAAAGAACTGAAAAAAGTATAGATAAGAATTGGAGGTATCTTAGTATGAAAGGCAGCATGAGTACGGAACTGGGAATCATCACCATTTCACCGGAAGTGATCGCCAAATATGCAGGCTCTGTCGCAGTAGAGTGCTTTGGAATCGTGGGGATGGCGGCAGTCAACATGAAAGACGGACTTGTAAGACTGCTGAAAAAAGACAGCCTTACACACGGTATCCAGGTAGAGCTTACGGAAGATAACAGAATCCGCCTTGATTTCCATGTTATTGTTGCATACGGGGTCAGTATTTCGGCTGTAACGGATAACCTGATCAGCAATGTAAAATATAAAGTCGAAGAATTTTCCAATATGCCGGTTGACAAGATCAATGTCTATATTGAAGGCGTACGGGTAATCGATTAATGTGGGAGGAACTTTGAGGTGGAAATTAAAACGATAAATGCAGACATGCTTGCGAAGATGTTCTTGGCAGGCGCACAGAATATTGAGGCAAAAAAAGAGTACATCAATGAGCTGAATGTATTCCCTGTTCCGGACGGGGATACCGGTACGAACATGTCCATGACCATCATGTCGGCGGCAAAGGAAGTACGGGCGCTGGACAATCCGGGAATGAAGGAGCTGTCAAAGGCGATTTCAGGCGGTTCGCTGCGCGGTGCCAGAGGAAACTCAGGGGTTATTCTCTCTCAGCTTCTTCGTGGATTTACCAAGTCCATCCAGGATGAGACGGAGATTGATGCTGCGGGGATTGCAGCTGCATGCATCCGTGCAAAAGAGACCGCATACAAGGCGGTTATGAAACCAAAAGAGGGTACGATCCTTACCGTGGCAAGAGGAATTGCGGAAAAAGCGGAGGAACTTGCTTTTGAGACCGATGATCTTGCGGAAATCTTCCCGAAGATTCTGGAACATGCACAGGAAGTACTGAATCAGACTCCGGAAATGCTCCCGGTATTAAAAGAGGCGGGAGTTGTGGATTCCGGCGGACAGGGACTTCTGGAAGTCTTAAGAGGAGCGTATGACGCATTTCTTGGGAAAGAAATTGACTATTCATCGATTGAGCCGTCTGCGGCGCCGTCAGCGTCTGCTGTGCGTAAAGCGCCGATGGAGGAGACGGATATCAAATTCGGCTACTGCACAGAGTTTATTATCTTGACAGGACGGGAGTTTTCTGAACAGGAGGAGCAGGACTTCAAGGCATATCTGGAGTCCATCGGTGACTCGATTGTCTGTGTGGCAGATGACGAAGTTGTAAAAGTGCATGTACACACAAACGATCCGGGACTTGCCATTCAGAAAGCGCTGACTTACGGACAGCTGACACGGATGAAGATCGACAATATGCGCGAGGAGCATCATGAGAGAGTCATTCAGGAAGCGGAAAAGCTTGCAGCGCAGGAAAAAGTGAAAAAGCAGGAGAAAAAAGAGAGAAAGAAAACCGGTTTTATCGCGGTCTCCATTGGCGAGGGCATGAATGAGATTTTCAGAGAAATCGGAGTGGATTATATCATTGAGGGCGGACAGACCATGAATCCGAGTACCGATGATATGCTTCAGGCGATTGATGAAGTGAATGCCGACACGATCTTTATCCTGCCGAATAATAAAAATATTGTACTTGCCGCAAATCAGGCAAGAGATCTCACAAGAGATAAAGATATCATTGTGATTCCGACCAGGACAGTACCTCAGGGAATTACAGCAGTGATCAGCTTTTCGCCGGAAGAAGACGTGGATACGAATGAGCAGATGATGCTTGAGGCTATCCAGACTGTAAAGACAGGTCAGGTGACCTATGCAGTGCGTGACACCAGAATCGGAGAAAAGGAGATCCATGAAGGAGATATTATGGGAATTGGCGATGAGGGAATTCTCTCCGTAGGTTCTTCTATCTCCGAAACATCCAAAGAACTTCTGGAGAAACTGGTGACAGAAGATTCGGAACTCATCAGTATTTATTACGGTGAAGACATTTCCGAGGAAGAAGCGGAGCGTTTTGTTTCTGAAGTTGAGGAAGCGTATCCGGATCTCGATGTCGATGCACACCGTGGCGGACAGCCGATTTATTACTATGTGATGTCGGTCGAATAAGTAAAGATAAAATAGAAGAAACAGAAAAGGATACTTCGAAAAAGTATCCTTTTCCTGTATAAAGGAGAGAAATACATGAATGAGCATTCTCCAGTCAGAGAAATCAAAGGGATCGGAGAAAAAACAGAAATGCTGTTTCAGAAGATGGGAGTTTATACAGCAGGAGATCTTCTGCGCTATTATCCGAGAACCTATGACATTTATGAGGCCCCGGTTCCGGTGAGTGAACTGGAGGAAGGGACAGTTGCTGCCGTGGAAGGCTGTGTTTTTGGGAGTGTCCAGGTTTCACCGAACAGGAAGCTCCAGACTGTAAGCGCCCTGATCCGGGATCTGACGGGAACTTTGAAAGTCCTCTGGTTCCGGATGCCGTTTCTGCGCAATACGCTCCGGTCCGGAAGCCGGATTATTGTCAGAGGCAGGGTGGTGAATAAACGGGGCGGACTCGTGATGGAGCATCCGGAAATCTTTCAGCCTGTGGAGAAATATCAGGAAAAGCTCAATACGATGCAGCCGGTGTATCCGCTGACTGCAGGGCTTTCCAATCTGACGGTCATGAAGGCGGTCCGGGAAGCGCTGGAACATATTCATCTGCAGCGGGAAACGATTCCCGAAAGCATCAGGCAGAGATACCATCTGTGCGAGTACAATTACGCTCTCAGGGGCATCCATTTTCCGGCAGATAAAACGATGTACATGTATGCGAGAAAACGGCTTGTCTTTGAAGAATTTCTGGAATTCCTTCTGGCCATCCGCCAGATGAAAGAAGAAAAAGAGACGAGTGTGAATGGCTGTCGGATGGAAAAAAAGCAGGAAGTGGACGATTTTCTGTCACAGCTTCCGTTTGAACTGACAAATGCGCAGAAAAAAGTCTGGAAGGAAATACGGAAGGATATGCAGGGGGATTACACCATGTCCCGTCTTGTACAGGGCGACGTAGGATCCGGTAAGACGATTGTGGCCGTGCTTGCGCTTCTGGAAGCGGCCTGCAACGGGTATCAGGGAGCGATGATGGCTCCGACGGAAGTGCTTGCAAGGCAGCATTACCAGTCCGTCTGCGAAATGTTTGAGAAATATGGAATTCCGTTTCGCACGGAGCTTCTGACCGGTTCCATGAAGGCAAAAGAGCGCCGGGAGGCGTACGAGCGGATTGAAACAGGAGAATCACAGATTATTATCGGTACCCATGCGCTGATTCAGGAGAAAGTAAATTACCGCAATCTGGGACTTGTCATTACGGATGAGCAGCACCGGTTTGGAGTCAGACAACGGGAGGCTCTGGCAAAGAAGGGAAACATGCCGCATATTCTGGTTATGAGTGCCACTCCGATTCCGAGAACACTTGCGATTATCATCTATGGAGATCTGGATCTTTCTGTCATCGATGAGCTTCCGAAAGACCGTCTGCCAATCAAAAACTGTGTGGTGGATACCGGATACCGGGAGACGGCCTACCGCTTTATGAAAAAGCAGGTGGAAGAGGGAAGACAGTGCTACGTCATCTGTCCGATGGTGGAAGAAAGCGAAGCCATGGAGGCGGAAAATGTCATTGATTACTCCACGATGCTGTCCGAACGGATGGGGCCGGAGGTGACGGTAGGTTATCTTCACGGGAAGATGAAACAGACGCAGAAAGATGAAATCATGGAGAAGTTTGCCCAAAACCAGATTCAGATTCTTGTCTCTACGACAGTTGTGGAAGTGGGGATCAATGTACCGAATGCCACGGTGATGATGGTGGAGAATGCGGAGCGTTTCGGCCTGGCACAGCTTCACCAGCTGCGCGGACGCGTTGGCCGTGGGGCGTTTCAGTCCTACTGCATTTTTATGACGGCATCCAGGGCGAAAGAGACGAAAAAACGGCTGGATATCCTCAATCATTCCAATGACGGATTTTATATCGCGGGGGAAGATTTAAAGCTGAGAGGCCCGGGAGACCTGTTCGGAATCCGACAGAGCGGACTGATGGAATTTAAACTGGGAGATATCTTTCAGGATGCAGGGATTCTTCAGATGGCGGCAGAAGCCGCGTCATCGGAAGAAATCAGGGAATTTCCTGTATATGGAAGGGCAGACCGGGATAATATTCATGTACTGTAAGACGGCCAAAAAGGCCGTCTTTTTCTGATTTACATACGGTTATTCATCCCAACCTTCGTAAAAACGTATATTGACAGCGATATTCCGGACAATGTCTCCATCCTGTGTCTTGATATCCTCCGGGTCGGTAATCGGCGGCAAAACCGGATCGTTCTCCTCCAGTTCTACACTGATCCAGGTTCTGGCAGCTTCGTTGGCATTGTCAACGGCTTCATCCAGAGTATCTCCGGAAGCTTCGCAGCACTCCAGATCCGGAAAGAACGCATGATAGCGTCCGTCTTCTTTTTTGCGGAAAACCGCAGGGTATATAAATATCATGATAGTTGTCCTCCTTTTTTCGACATATTTATATAATAGTAGATCGGGAGGAAAATGCAATACATTTCGGGAACAAATTGTATGAAACCGCATGCCTGTTTTATAATTATCATCCTGTGGAGAAAACGGGTTTCATTCTATTTTTCCTGTTTTTACCAGAGTATTTCACAAAAATGTTCATATACTATGAATGTAACAAAAAGTTACAAAAAAACACATGACGATAAAGGAGGACATTATCATGACAAATCGTTCATCTAATAAAGCAGCCGTACCAGAAGCAAAAGGTGCTTTAGACAAATTCAAATATGAGGTGGCAAACGAACTCGGTGTTCCGTTAACAGACGGATACAACGGAGACCTTACTTCCAGACAGAACGGATCTGTCGGCGGTTATATGGTCAAGAAGATGATCGAAGAACAGGAAAGACAGATGGCTGGTAAATAACTCTTTCTGAACAAAAGAATGTGACATGTGAAAAAGGCATCCCTGCTTCCCGAACCGGAAAGGAAGGATGCCTTTCTTCCTGTATGTTAAAAAAAGAATCGACTACCAGAAAAAATGTATCAAAACCAAAAAAAGTGGTTGCATATTTTGAAAAAATGTATATAATAATATTTGTGCCTGTTGGAGAGACATCATGGTAAGACATCGTGCAGGACAGGCCGGAATAGCTCAGTCGGTAGAGCACTTCACTCGTAATGAAGGGGTCGTCGGTTCAAGTCCGATTTCCGGCTTACAGAAAAAAGAGTCGTAATTTCAGGAGATTCACAGAATCCAGGGAGTTACGGTTCTTTTTTGCTATTAAGAGGAAAAGGCAATATAGAAAAGAGGAAACAAAAATGAGAACAATGGAATTTAAAATGGAACGTCCGGGACTGATCGAAGAAGGTCAGGAAGCGGAAATCACGGAACTGCAGGCACTTGGAGGATACAGTTATCTGATTGAACCATCGGTTGCCATGAGCGGCCTGTATAAAAGCTGGGACCGCCTGAAGTCAAGAAAAGGAACGGTAAAAGAAATTAAAGAAACAGACAGGGGTTACTATGTAACAATGGAATTTCAGGAATAAAGGCGCAGTGAATCACACTGGCAAGGATTGGAAGGACCGGATCCATTGTTGATTTTGACAGTGATTATGAGGTGTGATAAGATAGAGAACGTAGTATGCGTAAAATGAATCAATGAAAGGAATGAAAGTACAGATGAGGAGGAACGTGCATAAGCTACTGGGGCTCGGCCTCAGTCTATGCTTGATTTTAGGAGGTTCCCTTGGCCCGGCATCGACAGGATACGCGGCAGATATCTCCGGAGAAGAGATTGCAACGGTAGAAGTATCAGAGCAGTCACAGGATATACAGGAAGATACTGTACAGTCTGAGACGCAGAATGAAGATGCGGAGCCGGATGTGCAGGAAAGTGATGCTTCCGGGCAGGAGCAGCAGACACAGCAGGATGCTTCCGGAGAGCAGGAAATTACTCAGCCGGCAGAAGGAACAACAGAAAGTGAAAGCACAGAGCCGGAAAAAGCAGATACGGCTGAAACAGCTGATACAGAAGTGCCTGAGACACAGGAGACAGAACCGAAAGAGTTAAAGGAAAACAGTTTCCGGTATCAAAACGGAGAACCGGTTCATCAGCCGCAGGTTTACTCCAGAGCTGCATCCTATCCGTATGCATGGGAGAAAGTCAACGGAAAATATATGAACAGCATCGGACAGGTGATTGAAGGTGCGACAAAGAAAGGAATTGATGTCAGCCATCATCAGGGAACGATTGACTGGCAGAAAGTGAAGAATGACGGGATTGATTTCGCCATTATCCGCTGCGGATACGGTGGAAATTACACATCCTACGATGACAGGCAGTGGCTGCGGAACGTATCCGAATGTGAACGTCTGGGAATTCCATACGGGGTTTACCTGTATTCCTATTCGGAAAATACAGAAGATGCAAAAAGCGAAGCGGCTCATGTGCTGCGGCTTTTAGAAGGTCACAATCCGGCATATGGAGTGTACTATGATCTGGAAGATGAGAATACGACCGGAACGGTAAGCAATACCACGATCGGAACCATTGCCAAGACATTCTGTGATCAGGTTTCCGCATCCGGATATAAGGTGGGAATTTATGCCAGCAAATACTGGTGGCAGTATAAACTGACCTCTTCTGTTTTCAAAAATGAAAAATGGTCCAAATGGGTTGCACAGTATAATACTTCCTGTACCTATGAGGGGACCTATGATATGTGGCAGTGTACTTCCGAGGGAAGTGTCAGCGGCATCAACGGGTTTGTAGACTTGAATTTCTGGATGAGCGATTCAGAACCGGATGAGAATGCAGTGAGTGTATCCGACAGAAATATCATCTCCGGCAGCGCCCATATGCAGGACTATGGCTGGCTGAATTCAGTAAAGAACGGAGTGCAGATCGGCGTGACGGGCGAGTCCAGGCGGCTTGAGGCATTTAAGCTCAGCATCGGAAGCGGTTATGGAGATCTGGGTGTACGCTATACGTCCTTTGTGGAAGATAAAGGATGGCAGACTTACGCCGCAGGCGGACAGGTATCCGGTACGACAGGACAGAACAGAGCCGTTCAGGCAGTGAAGATTGAGCTGACCGGAACGCAGGCAAAAAATTATGATATTTATTATCGTGCCCATGTACAGGACTATGGCTGGCTTGGCTGGGCAAAAAACGGTGCCGCAGCGGGAACAACCGGCTATGAGAAACGGATGGAGGCTCTTCAGATTGCAGTAGTTCCAAAAGGATCCGCTGCGCCGGGATCTACTTCCAATGTCTACAAAGAGAAGGCGGTAACCGGAGGAGTCGGTTATGAGACTCACATGCAGACATACGGCTGGAGAGCGATGACGCTTAACGGTGCAACAGGCGGTGTCGTTGGCGAGTCCAAACGAATGGAAGCCTTCAAGGTAGATCTTCTGTACCCGCAGTACAGCGGAGATGTCGAATACAGATCCTATGTGCAGAACAAAGGCTGGCTTGGCTGGGTGAAAAACGGTACAATGAGCGGAACTTCTGGACAGGGACTCCGCATGGAGGCGGTTCAGATCCGTTTAACCGGCGAGATGGCAAAGAAATATGATATTTACTATCGCGTACATACACAGGACTTCGGCTGGCTTGGCTGGGCGAAAAACGGAGCAGGTGCAGGATCGTCCGGATACAGCAGACGGATTGAAGGAATTCAGATCAAGCTTGTGGCAAAAGGAGCAGCAGCTCCTGGAAGCACCTCCGGGGCATTCAAAGACAGAACTACGATTCAGAACGTAGTATACCAGGCTCATATGCAGGATTATGGCTGGTATACAACCGCGTTTAACGGTTCAACCGGCGGTGTGACCGGCGCCGCAAAGCGGATGGAAGCTTTGAAAATCAGCCTTGAAAATACAGCATACACCGGTGGAATCCAGTACCGGGCACATGTCCAGAATATCGGCTGGCAGAGCTGGAAGAGCAATGGAGCTGTTTCCGGAACAGAAGGGAAGAAACTTCGGATGGAAGCGGTTCAGATTCAGCTGACCGGTGAAATGGCAAAGAAATATGACATCTATTACCGGGTGCATGTACAGGATTATGGCTGGCTTGGCTGGACGAAAAACGGGGCAAAGGCCGGCACGGAAGGACTGAGCAGGCGGATGGAAGGAATTCAGATTCAGCTTGTAGAAAAAGGAAAAACAGGTCCGACAGGCGGCGGAACTGCATTCCGTACAAAATAAATGGATAAAGAAAAGGGCAGGATCACAAGAGAAGGATCCTGCCCTTTCTGCAGGAGTTCTTCACAGGACTTTCCGGCAGAGACGTTCCAGAAGCCCGATGACCGCATACAGGACCATCGCCATGATACAAAGAAGGATGATAGACATTAACAGCCAATCCATTTTAAATACCTGGCTGGAGTAGATGATCAGATATCCAAGCCCTTCTCTGGCGGCCAGAAATTCACCGATGATGACACCGACAAGGCAGAGACCAATGTTTACTTTCATGTTGCTGATAATGGCAGGTACGGCAGACGGCAGCACGACTTTGGTAAGGGCATGCAAGGATGTACCATGGAGGGTGTAGATCAGCTTGAGTTTATTTTTATCCGTCCCTGTAAAGCAGGTGTAAAGTGTCATAATGCTTCCAAAGACAGCCACAGACATTCCGGCCACAATAATTGTTGTCCGGTCTGCGCCAAGCCATACAATGAGAAGCGGTGCAAGAGCAGACTTTGGAAGACTGTTTAAAACGACCAGATAAGGCTCCAGAACCGCGGAAAGTTTTCTGGAAAACCAGAGCAGGACAGCAGCAAGGATGCTGATGCCGGTGACAAGAAGAAAACTGACGATCGTTTCATACAGCGTGACCGAAAGATGCGGGAAAATACTCTTATCCGCTGCCATAGATAAGAAACAGGTTAGAATTTTGGATGGGCTGCTGAAAATAAAAGAATCGATGATTCCCTCGCCTGCAGTCCATTCCCAGAGAACAAGAAAGAGGACCAGAACGGCGATGCGGAAAAACAGGACAAGGCGCCGTTCTTTTTTTCGGGCGGCAAGATAAGATGACTGGGAAGCAGAAAGATCAGTCTGTTTGGTTTTCATGTTGATTCAGCTCCTTCCAGATCAGATTAAAATAGGTTTTAAACTCCGGTGCGTTCCGCCGGTTCAGCGGGGTATCGTCTGCAGGTTTTGGAAAACCGAAATGTAAGCTGACTGTGGTTTTCAGAGAAGCAGGGCGGCTGGAAAGTACAAGGATGCGGTCTGCCAGACTGATGGCTTCGGAAAGATCATGGGTTACCAAAAGGGCGGTCTTTCCTTCGCGGCGGATGATCTGGCCGATGTCGTCACTGACATTGAGCCGTGTCTGGTAGTCGAGAGCGGAAAACGGCTCATCAAGCAGGAGAACTTCCGGATTCAATATCAGCGTGCGGACAAGTGCGGCTCTCTGCCGCATCCCGCCGGAAAGCTCGGAAGGGCGGGAAGACTGAAACTGTCCCAGACCATAAGCATCCAGAAGTTCATGGGCCCTTTTTTTCACTTCCGGATTCAGGGAATGCTGAATTTCGGGACCGAGGAGCACATTTCGGTAAATGCTGCGCCATTCAAGCAGCTCATCTCTCTGAAGCATATATCCGATTTTATCCTTTTGTTCCTCAATTGGCTTTCCGTGCAGGAGAATTTCCCCCTTTTCAGGCTGTAACAGACCGGAAATAAGAGAGAGAAGGGTGGACTTGCCGCATCCGGAGGGACCGACAACAGCAAGAAATTCACCCTGGTTTACGGAAAAAGAGATATCGTAAAGAGCAGGAGTCTCCCCTTTTAATGTATGATAGGAATGGCTGATATGATTGATGCTCAGGATGGTATCCATATTGCTGACCTCCTTCTATTTATATCATAATGTATGTTGACAGAGAAAAAGATGTGAATTATAACTATCAGTAGAATAAAAGCCGAAAAGGAGAAACCATGCAGGAGCAGAAGAAAAACTATCAAAAAGAACTGGAAAAAATACTGGAAAAAATCGGGAAGGAAGAGCAGGTTCCGACCCTTTTGCTTCACAGCTGCTGCGGGCCGTGCAGCAGTTATGTGATGGAGTATCTTTCAGATTATTTCCGGATCGCGGTTTTTTACTTTAACCCGAATATCACAGAGGAAGCGGAGTACCGGAAGCGGGCAGAAGAGCAGAGACATCTGATTGAGCGGATGAATGAGAAACTGAAGTATCCGGTTTCTTTTCTTGAAGGAGACTATGATGCGCATGTTTTTTTTGACATGGCAAAGGGAATGGAACAGCTTCCGGAAGGAGGAGAGCGCTGTTTTCGCTGCTATGAGATGCGGCTTCGCCGGACGGCCGAAGAGGCAAAGAAAAGGAAGATGGATTTCTTTACGACGACTCTTTCCATCAGTCCGATGAAGAATGCGCAGAAACTCAACGAAATCGGACAGAAGCTGCAGGAAGAATACGGGGTTTCTTACCTGTTTTCTGATTTCAAAAAGAAGAACGGATATAAGCGCTCCGTGGAACTTTCCGGGGAATACGGACTCTACCGCCAGGATTACTGCGGGTGTGTCTTTTCAAAAAGAGACAGAAATAATTCTTTACAAACAGAATAAAATTTGGTAAATTATGTTTTAATAGTTTAACTCACTAAAATAAGAAAGAAACGGGGAACGTAGATGGCACAGTTATGGGGAGGACGCTTTACGAAAGAGACCGATCAGATGGTATATGATTTTAATGCCTCCATCGGATTTGACAAGCGTCTGTACAGACAGGATATAGAGGGAAGCATGGCACACGTCAAAATGCTGGCAAAGCAGCAGATCCTGACAGAACAGGAGCGGGATCAGATTCTGGAAGGCCTGGCCGGAATTTTAAAAGATGTGGAAGACGGCACGCTTCTGATTACGAAAGAATATGAGGATATTCACAGCTTTGTAGAGGCAAATCTGATTGACCGGATCGGGGATGCAGGGAAGAAGCTGCATACCGGCCGCAGCCGGAATGACCAGGTAGCTCTTGACATGAAGCTTTATGTAAGGGAAGAAGTTCAGAAGACAGACGCGCTGCTGAAAGATCTTCTGACGGTGATTCTGCATATCATGGAGGATAATCTTGATACCATTATGCCGGGATTTACCCATCTTCAGAAAGCACAGCCGATTACCCTTACGCATCATATGGGGGCATATTACGAGATGTTCCGGAGAGACAGAAGCCGTCTTTCGGATATTTATAAAAGAATGAATGTCTGCCCGCTTGGAAGCGGCGCACTTGCGGGAACGACCTACCCGCTTGACCGGGAATATACGGCAAGTATTCTTGGATTTTCCAGAGCTACACTGAACAGCATGGATTCTGTATCCGACCGGGACTATGTGATTGAATATTTGTCGGCACTTTCAACGATTATGATGCACCTGAGCCGGTTTTCGGAGGAAATCATTATCTGGAATTCCAATGAATATCAGTTTGTGGAGATCGACGATGCGTACAGCACCGGAAGCAGCATCATGCCGCAGAAGAAAAATCCGGACATTGCGGAGCTTGTAAGAGGAAAGACCGGACGGGTTTACGGGGCACTGATGTCGATGCTGACAACGATGAAAGGGATTCCGCTGGCATACAACAAAGACATGCAGGAAGATAAGGAGATGGCGTTTGACGCGATGGATACGGTCAACAGCTGCCTTCCGCTTTTTACCGGCATGCTGGCAACAATGAAGTTCAGAAAGAATGTAATGGAGAGAAGCGCCCGGAGAGGATTTACCAATGCTACGGATGCTGCAGACTATCTGGTGAACCATGGCGTGCCGTTCCGGGATGCCCACGGAATTATCGGCCAGCTTGTGCTGACGTGCATTGAGAAGGAGTGTGCACTGGATGATCTGCCACTTTCCGAATACAAGGCGGTCAGTCCGGTATTTGAAGAAGATATTTACGACGCAATCAGCATGAAGACATGCGTTGAGAAACGTCTGACAAAGGGAGCGCCGGGAAAAGGTGCCATGCTGGAGGCAATTCAGGTTTATAAGCAGGAACTGGAAACAGAGTAGGAGGACCATACAATGGAAAAGAAATTACGTGTTGGAATATTAGGAGCAACAGGGATGGTAGGACAGAGATTTATCTCTCTTCTGGAAGGCCATCCGTGGTTTGAAGTTGTGACGGTGGCTGCATCTCCAAGATCAGCCGGTAAAACATATGAGGAAGCGGTAGGAGACCGCTGGAAAATGAAAAAACCGATGCCGGAAGGAGTCAAAAAGCTGATTGTACATAATGTAAATGAAGTGGAAGAAGTTGCTTCCACGGTAGACTTTGTATTCAGCGCGGTTGATATGAGCAAAGAGGAGATCCGCGCGATCGAGGATGCTTACGCAAAGACGGAGACACCGGTTGTTTCCAATAACAGTGCACACCGCTGGACGCCGGACGTACCGATGGTCATTCCGGAGGTAAATCCGGAGCATTTTGAAGTGATTGAGGCGCAGAAGAAACGTCTCGGAACGACACGCGGATTTGTAGCTGTAAAACCGAACTGCTCCATTCAGAGCTACGCCCCTGTTCTGACTGCATGGATGGAGTTTGAACCGACAGAAGTGGTGGCAACGACATATCAGGCTATTTCCGGTGCCGGAAAGACATTTAAGGACTGGCCGGAGATGGTGGAAAACATCATTCCGTACATCGGAGGCGAAGAGGAAAAGAGCGAGCAGGAACCGCTTCGGATCTGGGGAAAAGTGTGTGATGGAAAAATCGAAAAGGCATCCGCTCCGGTAATCACGACTCAGTGTATCCGTGTGCCGGTGCTGGACGGACATACGGCGGCAGTATTTGTCAACTTTAAGAAAAAGCCGACGAAAGAGCAGCTTATCGAGAAACTGGTAAATTACCGCGGACTTCCGCAGGAACTGGAGCTTCCAAGCGCACCGAAGCAGTTTATCCAGTATCTTGAGGAGGATAACCGCCCGCAGGTTGCTCTGGATGTGGACTATGAAAACGGCATGGGCATTTCGGTAGGACGTCTGAGAGAGGACAGCCTGTACGACTTTAAATTTATCGGACTTTCTCATAATACGGTAAGAGGGGCTGCAGGAGGCGCCATCCTCTGTGCGGAGACGCTGGCTGCACAGAAATATATTCAGGCAAAATAGCAGAAAGCCTTGGAATGGAATTTTTCATCAGGGACGGGAAATTTTACCCGTCCCTGATTGCACGTTTGTAGAGAACCATGTAAAATAGAAAGGACGACAGACTGACAAACTGATTTCAAAATATAGAATAAAGGAGCGAAAAATGGACGGGGAACTTCTGAAATATACGCAGAATCGGGAACTTTCATGGTTGAAATTTAATAAAAGAGTATTGGAGGAAGCGAAAGATCCGGATGTGCCTCTGATGGAGCGGATGAAATTTGTAGCGATTTTTACAAGTAATCTGGATGAGTTTTTCATGATCCGGGTGGGAAGTCTTTACGATATGGCTTCCATGAAAGTACAGACGACGGACAAAAGGTCAGGCATGACAGCGCAGCAGCAGCTGGACCGGATTTATGAGGCGGTGGCTCCGCTTTACAAAGAGCGGGATAAAACTTATGCGGAGATCAAAAAGAAACTGAATCCCTATGGAATCTGCGGGCTTTCTTTTAAGGAGCTTCAGGACCCGGAAAAGAAATATGTAAAGAAGTATTTTAAGGATCAGATTCTTCCGGTTCTTTCCCCTCAGATTGTAGATGCGAACCATCCGTTTCCGCATCTTCTCAATAAGGAGATCTATGTCGTTGCAAGTCTGAAACAGGATAATAAAAAAATGATGGGAATTGTTCCGGTGCCGCAGTATATTTCAGAGATCCTTTTTCTGCCCGGACACGATATCCGGTATATCCGGATGGAAAAGATCCTGATGGAATATCTGGAGGTTATTTTTGATAAATATGAAGTATCCGACAAGAATTATATTTGCGTGACGAGGAATGCGGACATTTCACCGGATGACGAATCACTGGATATCAACGATGATTTCCGCGTCCTGATGAAAAAGACGTTGAGCAAGCGGAGAAGGATGGCGGTTGTCCGGCTTGAGACGGCAAATCCGCTTCCGGAGAGCATGGAAACCTATTTTTGTGAGAAGTTCCACATTACACCGAAACAGATTTTCCGGACGAAGATGCCGCTGAAGCTGTCCTATATTTTCTCCGTAGCGGAAAAGGTGCCGGAACACCTGAGGAGAACACTGGTATATGAGCCGTTTTCCCCACAGAAGGCAGCTATGGTGGAGGATGAGACTTCCATCATGAAGCAGATCAGAAGAAAGGACATTCTCCTTTCTTATCCGTACGAATCCATGGAGCCGTTTTTAAAGCTTCTGAAGGAGGCGGGGTCGGATCCGTCTGTCGTGACGATCAAAATTACTATCTACCGGCTTGCAAAGAAAGCAAGACTTGTGGAGTATCTGTGCGCTGCGGCGGAAAACGGAAAAGAGGTTACGGTTCTGATTGAGCTGAGAGCCCGGTTTGACGAGCAGAATAACATTGAGTGGTCCGAACGGCTGGAAGAGGCAGGATGCCGGGTGATTTATGGGTTTGAAAACTACAAGGTTCATTCCAAAATCTGCCTGATTACCTGTAAGACACGAAACGGGTATCAGTATATCACTCAGGTCGGAACCGGAAATTACAACGAAAAGACAGCGGCCATGTATACGGATGTGTGCCTGATGACAGCAGACCAGGAGATCGGGCAGGATGCGGCGGCCTTTTTCCAGAATATGTCCATGGGAAATTTAAGAGGCACCTACCGGCATCTGATTGTCTCGCCGAATACGTTGAAGAAAAAGGTTCTGGAATTGATTGAGGAAGAGACAAAGAAAGGTACAAACGGCCGGATTATCATGAAGATGAATTCAGTGACGGATGTGGAATTTATTGAAAAGATTTCCATGGCCAGCCGTGCCGGGGTGGAGGTCGACCTGCTTGTGCGTGGAATCTGCTGTATCCTTCCGGGGATAAAGGGGTACACGGACCATGTGCGTGTGACAAGTATTGTCGGCCGCTTTCTGGAGCATCCAAGAATTTTCATTTTTGGAAGGGGAAGTTCAGAAAAAATGTATATCGGTTCGGCCGATATGATGACAAGAAATACAGAAAAGCGTGTGGAAGTTGCATGTCCTGTTTACGATCCTGAAGTGAGGGAGAGGCTGAATCATATGATTCAGGTTATGCTTGAGGACAATGTAAAGGCGAGGGCGCTGGATTCATCCGGCAACTACCGGAAGAAAGAACAGACGGGACAGCCGGTTGATGCCCAGGAGGTGTTCATGCAGGAAGCAGTGCAGGAGGCGGCAAGGGTGAAAAAACAGGCAAAAAGGCCGTTTCTTGATTTTCTGCTTCGTATTTTCCGCAGGTAAAAGAAGGAGATTGTAAATATGGGGAAATCTCTCTACATAGCAGAGAAGCCGAGTGTGGCGCAGGAGTTTGCAAAGGCGCTGAAACAGAATATGAAGCGGAGGGACGGATGGCTGGAATCCGATGAGAGCATTGTTACATGGTGCGTGGGGCATCTGGTGACAATGAGCTATCCTGAGGCCTATGATCCGAAATATAAAAAATGGAGTCTAAGCACCCTCCCGTTTCTTCCAAAGGAATTCAAGTATGAGGTGATTCCGAATGTGAAGAAGCAGTTTGACATCGTAAGCGGACTTCTCAACCGAAAGGATGTAGATACGATCTATGTCTGTACAGACTCCGGGCGGGAAGGGGAGTATATTTACCGCCTGGTGGAGCAGATGGCAAAAGTAAAAGGGAAAACGAGAAAGCGTGTCTGGATTGATTCCCAGACAGAGGAAGAGATCCTGCGGGGAATCCGGGAGGCAAAAGATCTGTCAGCGTACGATAATCTTTCCGCTTCCGCTTACCTGCGGGCCAAGGAAGATTATCTGATGGGAATTAATTTTTCCAGAATTCTGACATTGAAATACGGGAACAGCATTGCCGGATTTTTACATAAAAACTTTGTGGTGCTCTCGGCAGGGCGGGTCATGACCTGTGTGCTGGGAATGGTGGTAAGAAGAGAGCGGGAGATCCGGGAGTTCGTCAAGACGCCGTTTTACCGTGTGCTTGCGAATATGGACGCGGACGGGGCCGCATTCCAGGGAGAATGGAAAGCAGTCAAAGGGTCCCGTTATGAGATGTCTCCGAAGCTGTACCGGGAAAACGGGTTCAAAGACCGGGAAACAGCACAGGAGCTGATCGATGAGCTGATGGACAGCGACCGGATGGGCGCGCTGGTTTCTGTTGAGAAAAAGAAAGAAAAGAAAAATCCGCCGTTGTTATTCAACCTGGCGGAACTGCAGAATGAATGCTCGAAACGGTTCAAGATCAGTCCGGATGAAACCCTTCGGATTGTGCAGGAGCTGTATGAAAAGAAGCTGGTCACCTATCCTCGTACCGACGCGAGAGTCCTTTCCACAGCGGTGGCAAAAGAGATTCACAAAAATCTGAACGGGCTTGCGAAATATGAACCTACGGCAGAACTGCTTGGGTTTATCGCAAGGGAACGGACGCACAAAGGATTGGAAAAGACGAGATATGTTAATGACAGTCAGATTACGGATCACTATGCCATCATTCCGACCGGGCAGGGACTTCCGGCGCTGAAGTCCGTATCTGCAACCGGTGCGAAGGTATATGATCTGATTGTGAGGCGTTTCCTTTCGATTTTCTACCCGCCTGCAGTGTACCAGAAACTATCACTGGAAATGGTGCTGGGAGGAGAGCATTTTTTCTCCGGCTTTAAGATTCTGACGGAGGAAGGATTTTATAAAGTGACGGGCATTCCGGGTAATAAGAAAGGAAAGTTAGAGGAGGACGAGGAGACGGTTCCGGATGCGGAGCTGTTTGCCCGGATTCAGAAGCTGAAGAAGGGAGACCGGATCCCGGTGAAGGGATTTGAAATCAAAGAAGGCGAGACATCGCCGCCAAAGCGGTACAACTCCGGTTCCATGATTCTTGCCATGGAAAATGCCGGACAGCTCATTGAGGATGAAGAGCTCAGGGCCCAGATCAAAGGAAGCGGTATTGGAACGAGTGCGACGCGGGCGGAAATACTCAAGAAGCTGATTCATATCAAATACTTATCTCTTAATAAAAAGACCCAGGTGATCACTCCGACGCTGATGGGAGAGCTGATTTACGATGCGGTGGATCATTCGATCCGCTCCCTTTTGAATCCGGAGCTGACGGCCAGCTGGGAAAAGGGACTGACCCTGGTAGCTGAAGGGCAGATCACCTCAGAAGAATATATGCAGAAACTGGAACATTTTATCGCGGTCAGGACGAACGGCGTAGTCGGACTGAACAATCAGTACCAGCTGAAAGCCTGCTACGATAAGGTGTCCCCTTATTATAAATCAATGAAAAAGTCATAGAAGGAGGAACACTATGAAAGAATTAACAGTACAGAAGCTTTATGATCTCAACGAGACGATCGCAGGAGAACTTTTCGAGGGAGTGACCTATCCGTGGGAAGTCCTTCCGAAAATCGGGGAATTTATTGTAAAACTTGGAAACACACTGCCGGAGGACGAGTATGAAAAGAAAGGCGAGAACATCTGGATTGCAAAGTCTGCAAAGGTGGCTCCAAGTGCATACATTAACGGTCCGGCAATCATCGGCAAAGACGCTGAGATCCGGCACTGTGCATTTATCCGTGGAAACGCGCTGGTAGGAGAAGGTGCAGTAGTCGGGAATTCTACAGAACTGAAAAATGTTGTGTTATTCAACAAGGTTCAGGTGCCTCATTACAATTATGTCGGCGACTCTGTCCTTGGATTCAAGTCCCATATGGGTGCCGGCTCCATCACATCCAATGTGAAATCTGACAAGACACTTGCAACAGTCAGTACACCGGAGGGTAAAATCGAGACCGGACTGAAAAAGTTCGGTGCCATGCTCGGAGACAATGTGGAGGTAGGATGCGGCAGTGTCCTGAATCCGGGGACGGTTGTAGGAAGAAATACAAATATTTACCCGCTTTCCATGGTGAGGGGTTATGTGCCGGCCGGAAGTATTTACAAAAAACAGGGCGAAGTTGTAGAAAAACAGTAGTAACCTGTGAAATTTTACTGTGAGAATCCGGAGAAATATTGTATAATAAAAGAGAAATTCGTTGACGGGACAAAGAAGGAATGACGGATCGGGAAAGGAGACGAAACACAATGGGAAAGCAGTATGTAGATTTTGAAATTGGAAAGCAGAAACATATCGCACTGGTGGCGCATGATGGAAAGAAAAAAGAAATGGTGGACTGGTGCGATAAGAATAAAGATATTCTGAAAAATCACTTTCTTTGCGGTACCGGGACGACAGCCAGACTGATTGCGGAAAAAACGGGGCTTCCGGTGCGCGCGTACAACAGCGGTCCCCTCGGAGGGGATCAGCAGATTGGAGCAAAGATCGTAGAAGGTGGCATTGACTTTATGATCTTTTTGTGGGATCCGCTGGAAGCACAGCCGCATGATCCGGATGTCAAGGCGCTTCTTCGAATTGCGGTCGTATATGATATTCCGGTAGCCAATAATCTTGCTACTGCGGATTTCATGCTTACATCCCGGTATATGAATCAAACATACTCCAGAAAAGTTCTGAATTTCTCCGCGGAAGTAGAGGAGAGAGTCAGACAGATGAAATAGGAATATGATCTGTTTTTATGAAAGGCCTGCCGCAGCCGGACTGTGGCGGGCATTCTGTCTTGTTTCCGGTCCGGGCATTTCTGCCAAAACTCAAAAATCAGCTTGACAACAAAATAAGAATCGGTTACTATTAAAATCACAGGCGAACATTTGTTCGGATTCAAAAAAGGAGATCAGAGTATGACAAATAATGAAGATAAAAAGAAGGCCCTTGAGGCCGCGATAGCCAAACTGGAAAAGGATTTTGGAAAAGGAACGGTGATGCGTCTCGGAGATCCGAAGGCACAGGTGGCAGTTGAGACCGTTCCGACAGGAGCGCTGAGTCTGGATATCGCCCTTGGACTCGGCGGCGTTCCAAAGGGGCGTATTGTAGAGATTTACGGACCGGAGTCAAGCGGTAAGACGACAGTTGCCCTTCACATGATTGCAGAGGTGCAGAAAAGAGGGGGAATTGCAGGATTTATCGATGCGGAGCATGCGCTGGATCCGGTTTATGCGGGGAATATCGGCGTGGATATCAATGAGCTTTACATTTCCCAGCCGGACAGCGGAGACCAGGCCCTTGAGATTACGGAGACGATGGTCAGATCCGGAGCAATGGATATTGTTGTCATTGACTCGGTAGCGGCTCTTGTTCCAAAGCAGGAGATTGAGGGAGATATGGGAGATAGCCATGTCGGACTTCAGGCACGACTGATGTCCCAGGCGCTCAGAAAACTTACTCCTGTCATCAGCAAGTCAAACTGCGTTGTGATTTTCATCAATCAGCTCCGTGAGAAGGTCGGTGTCATGTTCGGCAACCCGGAGACGACTACAGGAGGACGTGCGCTGAAATTCTATTCCTCGATCCGTCTCGACATCAGACGAACAGAGACCCTCAAGCAGGGCGGAGAGATGGTCGGAAACCATGTCAGAGTCAAAGTTGTAAAGAATAAGATTGCGCCTCCGTTTAAAGAGGCGGAGTTCGATATCATGTTCGGAAAAGGCATTTCCAGAGAGGGAGATGTGCTGGATCTGGCAGCAGGCCTGGATATCGTCAATAAGAGCGGAGCATGGTATGCATATGAGGGAAACAAGATCGGTCAGGGCCGTGAGAATGCGAAGGGCTATTTAAGAGAGCATCCGGAAGTGATGGATGAGATTGAAGCGAAAGTACGCGCTCATTATGGACTGGACGGCAGTGCAGGACAGGGGCAGGAAGCTGCGGATAACGGCAGCAAAGAGGCCGAAAGCGAAGAATAAGCGATGAGACAGGTTGGGATTGAGCCGGTTACAAAGACAAAATTTCGGATTTATCTGGACGGACAGTTCGCTTTTGTATTATACAAAAGCGAACTGTCCTCCTGCCATCTGAAAGACGGGGAAGCTGTGACAGAGGATCAGATAGAAACGATATTATCGGAGATTGTACTGAAGAGGGCAAAGCGCAAGGCAATGTCTCTTCTTCAAAGTATGGACAGGACCGAGAGCGAACTGCGGGACCGTCTTCTGCGCCAGGATTTTCCAGAGGAAACAGTGGATCAGGCTGTCCGCTATGTAAAGTCATTCGGCTATGTGGATGACAGAAGATATGCGGAGAGTTTTATTCTTTCCAGAAAAGGACGCAAAAGCAGACGGGAAATCTATGCAGAGCTTTCCGGAAAGAAAATAGATGGAGAGATTGTAGACGAAATGATGGAGAGGTGCTATGAGGAGAGCGATTCCGGCGAGGCGCTCCGCCACCTTCTGAGAAAAAAACATTATGACCCTTCCCGCGCCTCTGTGGAGGAAAAACAGAAACTGTATGCTTATCTTGCAAGAAAAGGATTTTCCTACGGAGAGATTAAAAAAGCGCTGAATCTGGAATTTCCGGAAGATTAGCCGGGAATGCCGGAAAAGCCGAAAGATTTTCCGGTGCGGAATTCCGCGATTTCAACGAAAGGAAAGAGTCTGTGCTTGACATATTTGTTAAAACAGTATAAAATTTAAGTGTTGTAATTGTACAATGAAAATTAAATAAGGAGGTGCTCCTGTGCAAATTTTCTATATTATCGTTGCAGTAGTGATTACGCTTGTCGTAACAGCAGCAGTTACTTACAATGTGACGGTTTCGAACTTGAAAAAAAATGCGGAATCCAAAATTGGAAATGCAGAGAGTAAAGCCAGAGAAATCATAGATGATGCACTGAAAAAAGCTGAGACGACGAAAAAGGAAGCCCTTCTGGAAGTGAAAGAGGAATCGATCAAGACCAAAAACGAACTGGAAAAAGAGACAAAGGAACGCAGGGCAGAGCTTCAGCGTTATGAAAAACGCGTCCTTGCAAAGGAAGAAGCGGTAGACAAGCGTTCTGACGCGGTCGAACATCGGGAAATGAATCTTGCAGCGAAGGAAGAGCAGATCAAAGAGCGTGAAGCGAAAGCGGACGAGTTAAACAGACAAAGAGTACAGGAACTGGAAAGAATCTCAGGACTAACCTCCGAACAGGCAAAAGAATATCTGTTAAAAACTGTTGAAGACGATGTGAAGCATGATTCAGCCAGAATGATCAAAGAGCTGGAAAATCAGGCCAAGGAAGAAGCAGGAAAGAAAGCGAAAGAGTACGTAGTCAATGCGATTCAGCGGTGCGCTGCGGATCACGTGGCAGAGACGACGATTTCGGTAGTCCAGCTTCCGAGTGATGAAATGAAGGGACGTATCATTGGACGAGAGGGAAGAAATATTCGTACACTTGAGACACTGACTGGTGTCGAACTGATTATCGATGATACACCGGAAGCAGTCGTACTTTCCGGCTTCGATCCGATCCGGCGTGAAGTCGCAAGGATTGCACTGGAAAAGCTGATTGTAGACGGACGGATTCATCCGGCCAGAATTGAAGAGATGGTTGAAAAGGCACAGAAAGAAGTGGAGTCCATGATCCGGGAAGAAGGGGAAGCTGCTGCGCTGGAAGTCGGCGTACACGGTATCCATCCGGAACTGATCCGTCTGCTTGGACGTATGAAATTCCGTACAAGCTATGGACAGAATGCGCTGAAACACTCTATCGAAGTGGCACAGCTTGCAGGACTTCTTGCAGGAGAAATCGGACTGGATGTCCGTGTGGCAAAGAGAGCCGGACTTCTGCATGACATTGGAAAGTCTATCGATCACGATGTGGAAGGATCACATATTCAGATCGGTGTGGATCTGTGCAGAAAATATAAAGAATCAGCAGTTGTTATCAATGCGGTAGAGGCACATCACGGAGATGTGGAACCGCAGTCACTGGTTGCATGTGTTGTACAGGCGGCTGACACGATTTCAGCAGCCCGTCCGGGTGCAAGACGTGAAACATTGGAAACATATACAAACAGGTTAAAACAGTTGGAAGATATCGCAAACCAGTTTAAAGGTGTCGATAAATCTTTTGCTATTCAGGCGGGAAGAGAGATTCGCGTTATGGTAGTTCCAGAACAAATATCAGACGATGATATGGTATTACTGGCGAGAGAGATTTCAAAACAGATTGAGTTCGAACTGGAATATCCGGGCCAGATTAAGGTAAATGTAATCCGGGAGTCAAGAGTCACGGATTATGCAAAATAGATATTAGAGTCGATAATGTAAACGTAAGAATCCCTGATTTACTGAAAAGTAGGTCAGGGATTCTTTTATCATGAGGAGGCGGTAATGATGAGTGAGAATATCAGACGTGTGGGAAGAGAACTGAAATATAAAGGAGCAATTCTGGATGTATATACCGATCATATGGAATTTGCAAATGGAAATACAGCAGAGTGGGATTTCATCAAGCACAAAGGGGCTGCCGCAGTTGTTCCGGTTACAGAGGACGGGAAACTGGTCATGGTGCGGCAGTACCGGAATGCACTGGACCGCTATACGCTGGAAATTCCGGCGGGGGCACTGGACTATGCGGAAGAGCCGGGAATTGTCTGCGCGGGAAGAGAACTGGAGGAAGAGACCGGATATCGGTGCGACAGCCTGGAGTGGCTGATCAATATCCGCACAACGGTCGCATTCTGCAACGAGAAGATCGAAGTATTTGTCGCCCGGAATCTGATTCCGTCCCACCAGCACCTTGATGAAGACGAATATATTGAACTGGAAACATATACAGTGGAAGAACTGAAAGAAAAGATTTTTAGAGGCGAGATCGAGGACTCCAAGACAATTGCGTCGATTCTGGCCTACGATGCCAAATACTGCCGTTAAAATTCTTCGTGCAAAATCTGACTTCTGACAGGAATCGGATTCGAACGAATTTGTGAATACAGAAAGGGACAGCCGAATATGTATTAGTATCTGTTTGATGAGGAGGCTTGTCTTGTGAGAATAGAAAGAGCAAAGCAGTATTTTGCAGCAGCATTTATGGCAGGGTTTATCGGAGGAATCTTATTTGCCAATCTGACAGTGAAAGATTACGTGACCACATCAGGTATCTTCAACCCGTATTTTCTAAAACAGTATGCGCAATCGGAAATTGAAGCAGGAGAATATATCCTGTACTTGTGTGGTATCCGCCTTATCCCGCTGCTTCTGATCGTGTTTTTGGGACAGACCAGGGTCAGAAGGATTGCCACCGTTGCAGTATTTGTCTGGGCCGGTTTTTCGACCGGAACAATTGTGTGTGCGGGGATTCTGAATATGGGAATTCAGGGTATTGTGTTCTGGGTGATTGCGATGGTGCCGCAGTTCCTTTTTTACGCACTGGCCTATCTGATTGTTCTGTGGCATTTTTTCATTTTTCCGCAGGCCAGATGGAATATGGGAAAGACCTTCGCAGTACTTGTTTTTATGACGGCAGGACTGATTACGGAAGCGTATGTCAATCCGATTTTGATGCAGATGTTTCTGGATACATTGTAAAAAGACAGAAGAAAAATAAAGAAGACAGCTTAAGTTCCCGGGAAAAGGAATTTAAGCTGTCTTTTTATGTACAAAATTATTTTACCTGCCGGTTCATGTGCGCTGTACGGTACGGAAGAGTACCCGGACAGATGCCAGGAATACGAAAATCTGGCTTGAGAGGAGACCGGTCAGATATCCGCTGATTCCGGTCTGTGGGATCAGAAAGAAGACACCGGCAATCCGGATGCACAGGCCGGTAAAATTAATCAGAAAGGCCAGACCGGTATGTCCCAGCCCGTTCAGCATACTGATGTAGGTCGAATTTGTATAGAGAAACGGGCAGATAAAAGCCAGCACCCGTATGTAGGAGGCGGCCTCCGGACTTTGAAAGACAAAGGAGCCGAGAAAGTCCGCGGTCAGAAGAAAGCCGCAGGTACAGAAAAAACCAAGCAGAAGGCAGGAGATACTTACCTTCCGGATCAGCTGCCTCAGAGTCCGGTTCTGGCTTGCCGCCTGAATCTCGGCCACAGTGGGGAGCATCATCATGGAGATGGAATTGGTGATGGCAGACGGAAATAAAATACAGGGCATGGCGATCCCGTTCAGGATTCCGTAATGGCTCAGGGCGGCGGAGCGGGAGAAGCCGTAAAGCATGAGGCACTTTGGAATGGAAACGACCTCGATGCTCTGCAGAATATTCAAAGAAATCCGGTTGGCCGTGATAGGTACGGCATGTTTTAAAATATCGCCAAGACACCCGGCATAGCAGGAAAAGCTGCATTTCTGTGCTGCCTTTTTTGTATAAAGAATCCGCCGGACGGCAAAAATGCTGTAGAAGGCACCTGCAATTTCTCCAATGACCAGTCCGCAGACGGCAAGGATGATTCCGGCCTGCCCGGATTCCTGTATGGCGGCGGTATAGAGGAGGTAGACGCCGAGGACACGGGTGCATTGTTCAGCGAGCTGTGAAATGCCGGGAATCCGTGTCTGCTTGAGCCCGAGGGAGTATCCGCAGATGCAGGAATGGACACTGGCAAAAGGGAGCGCGTAGGACATGACTTTTAAAAGCGGTTCACAGCGTACATCGCCTAAAGCCGAAACTGCAATATCATGCGCGAAAATCTGGATGAGCGCAGTACAGATCAAAGACATGCCGGCAGACAGAAGAAGAGCCATCTGGAAGGATACCTTTGCAAGTTCCGGTCTGCCAAGAGAAGTGTACCGGGCGGTCAGACGGGAGAGGGAGGTTTCGATTCCGGCGGCCGACAAAGAGATACAAAGTGCAAAGACAGGAAAAATCAGATGATAGATACCGATTCCTTCTGTGCCAAACGCACGGCTTAAAAAAATACGGAAGAAAAATCCGATCACACGCGTGACCAGACCGACAAAAGTCAGCACAAAGGCTCCTTTTAAAAAGATTTTTTTTCGGGTGGAAAGATGCATAAGATACCTGACTTTGTTTTTACTAGTATGATATTCCGGAATATGGGTTGACAGAACCAGATCCGGATGCTATCCTACAAAAGGAAACCCTAGTAAAAAAGTAGGATTAAAAGAGGTGACAGTGTGAAATTATCAACTAAGGGAAGATATGGGCTGCGGGCGATGATCGATCTTGCAGAATTTTCAGAGGCGGAGCCTGTCTCGATCGCCAGTATTTCACAGCGTCAGGGAATTTCAGAACGATATCTGGAACAGTTGATGGCAAAGCTGAAAAAAGCGGGGCTTGTGGAGAGCATCCGGGGCGCCGGAGGAGGATATATCATCCATGGAGATGCCGGAAAGATCTCGGTTGGAGACATTCTGCGGGCGCTGGAGGGAAGCCTTGAGGCAGTGACCTGCGCCGCTTTTCATGCGGACGAGTCCTGCCAGGCTCAGGATATCTGTGCCACAAAATATGTCTGGCAGAAGATCAACGAAAGCATCCGCACGACAGTAGACGGCATTTATCTGGATCAGCTTGTAGAAGAAAGCAGAAAAAATAAAGCCCGTTGCCGGAAGGAGATTCAGCCGGAGGCACTGTGCGGAAGTTCCAGAAAAGAGAAGAGAAAGGAAGAAGACAATGAGTAAATTGATCTATTTAGATAATGCGGCGACGACAAAGACGGCGCCGGAAGTTGTGGAAGCAATGCTCCCGTATTTTTCAGAATATTACGGAAACCCGTCCAGCGTATACAGTTTTGCGGCAAAGAGTAAAGAGGCAGTGACAAAGCAGAGAGAGATCATTGCGGATGCCATTGGAGCCAAGGCAAATGAGATCTACTTTACAGCCGGCGGAACAGAGAGCGACAACTGGGCAATCAAGGCTGCGGCAGAGGCATATGAGTCAAAAGGAAAGCATATTATCACATCCAAAATTGAGCATCATGCAGTGCTTCATACATGTGAATATCTGGAAAAGCATGGATTTGAAGTGACATACCTGAACGTGGATGAAAACGGAGTGGTAGATCTGGAAGAGCTGAAAAAAGCCATCCGTCCGGATACGATTCTGATCTCCATCATGTTTGCGAACAATGAGATCGGAACGATCGAACCGGTCAGAGAGATCGGAGCGATTGCAAAGGAACACGGAATTTTATTCCATACCGATGCAGTGCAGGCGTTTGGACAGATTCCGATACAGGTAGACGACCTGAATATCGACATGTTAAGCGCAAGCGGACACAAGCTCAATGGACCGAAAGGGATCGGATTTTTATATATCCGTAAAGGACTCCGTCTGAAAAACTTCATCCATGGCGGAGCACAGGAGAGAAAACGCCGTGCCGGAACCGAAAATGTTCCCGGGATTGTCGGACTTGGAACTGCAGTGGAGCGGGCTGTCCGTACGATGGAAGAGAGAACATCCAAAGAGAAAGAAGTCCGGGATTATCTGATTGACCGTGTACTCAAAGAAATTCCGTATACGAAGTTAAACGGACATCCGGCAGACCGGCTTCCAAACAATGCAAACTTCAGCTTCCGCTTTATCGAAGGCGAGTCCATGCTGTTAAGCCTTGATATGGCAGGTATCTGCGGCTCCAGCGGTTCTGCGTGCACATCCGGCTCTCTGGACCCGTCCCATGTGCTGCTCGCCATTGGACTTCCGCACGAGATTGCGCACGGTTCACTGAGACTGACATTAAACGAGGAAATTACAAAAGAAGACATAGACTACGTGGTGGAGAATCTGAAACAGATCATTGAAAATCTCAGAAACATGTCTCCGCTTTACGAAGATTTTATAAAGAAACAGGCAAAATAAAAAAGAACGGATTGAACTTAGGAGGAAACATATGTATTCAGAAAAAGTAATGGATCATTTTCAGCATCCAAGAAACATGGGAGAAATTGAAGGGGCAAGCGGCGTCGGAACAGTCGGAAACGCAAAATGCGGGGATATCATGAGAATCTATCTGGACATCGATGAAAACCAGATCATCCGGGACGTGAAATTTAAGACTTTTGGATGCGGCGCGGCTGTCGCGACAAGCAGCATGGCAACGGAACTTGTAAAAGGGAAAAACATTCAGGAAGCAATGCAGGTGACAAACAAAGCCGTGATGGAGGCTCTGGACGGACTGCCGCCGGTTAAAGTGCACTGCTCCCTTCTGGCGGAGGAAGCGATCCACGCAGCACTGTGGGATTACGCACAGAAAAACGGTATTGAGATCGAAGGTCTCGAAAAGCCAAAGTCCGATATTCATGAAGGTGAAGAAGAGGAAGAAGAGGAATATTAAAACAGATTTGAGGAAGAAAGCATGAAAAAAGAAAAAATCGTCATCGGCATGTCCGGGGGAGTCGATTCTTCCGCAGCGGCATATCTGCTGAAAGAGGAAGGATACGATGTAACCGGCGTGACAATGATCACGTGCGATGAAGCGCAGTGCGGACAGGATCCGTCCAAAGATGCCAAAAAGGTAGCAGACGAGATCGGGATTCCGCATTACACGGTGGACTTCAGGAATCAGTTCAAGTCCAATGTCATGGACTATTTCTGTGGAGAATATCTGGAAGGCCGGACGCCGAATCCGTGTGTTGTCTGCAACCGGTTTGTGAAGTGGGAGGCCCTTCTCGGATGGGCGAAAGAAATCGGGGCAGACCTGATTGCCACCGGGCATTATGCGAATATTGTGAAGCTTCCAAACGGACGTTACGCAGTGGCAAATGCGGACGTTTCCAGAAAAGACCAGACGTATGCGCTTTACAACCTGACACAGGAGCAGCTGGCACACACCCGGATGCCGGTCGGAAAGTATGAAAAGGATACGATCCGTGAAATTGCGGCAAAAGCAGGAATTTCCGTGGCACAGAAAGCGGACAGCCAGGATATCTGCTTCATTCCGGATGGAGACTATGCATCCTTTATCAAAAGCCATACCGGGCAGGAACCAAAAGAGGGAAATTTTGTCGATGTAAACGGCAACATTCTCGGGAAGCACAAAGGAATTATCCATTATACGGTAGGACAGAGAAAAGGACTTGGAGTGGCCCTTGGTTATCCGGTTTTTGTCCTTGCGATCCGTCCGGAGACAAACGAAGTGGTACTTGGAAATGATGAAGAGTCACTGAAACGGGAAGTGAAGGCACACCTGCTCAATCCAATGGGAGCGGCAGACTTTAAGGAACTGGAAGGAAAGAGGATCTTCGCCAAAATCCGTTACAACCACCGGGGTGGCTGGTGTACGCTCCAGAAGACAGGGGATGACGAAATCACCTGTACATTTGAAGAACCTCAGCGGGCGGTGACACCGGGACAGGCACTGGTTCTCTACGGTGACGGCTATATTCTTGGCGGAGGACGTATCATCTGATACGGGAAGGAGAAAGTATGATCACAGCAGATTATCACATGCACACGAATTTTTCATCGGATTCGGACGCATCTCCGGAATCGATGGCGCTTGGCGCAGTCAGAAAAGGATTAAAACAGATCTGTATTACAGACCATCAGGACTGGGATTATCCGGAAGACGACCAGCAGTTCCGGATTGACATGGACCGCTATATACCGGCAGTCCAGGAGTTAAAAGAGAAATTCAAAGATCAGATTTCCGTCGGACTTGGGGTGGAAATCGGATTTCAGCAGCATCTGGGAGAATACTATCGGAATTTTACAGCCTCCTATCCCTTTGACTTTGTGATCGGAAGCACACATGTTGTGGAGGGGAGAGATCCGTATAACCGGGTGCTGTTCGAAACCCGTTCAGACGCGGAAGTATATGAAAAATCATTTGTAGAGACATGGGAAAACATCCGGATCATACAGGATTTCGATGTGCTCGGCCATATGGACTATATCGTGCGGTACGGCAGAAACCAGGCAAGAGATTACAACTGGAAAAACTATTCAGACCTGATTGATGAAATCCTGCGATGGCTGATTGAACACGGAAAGGGAATCGAGATGAACATGGCAGGCTTTAAGTACAAACTTGGATTCTGTCATCCGTACCCGGAGATTATCAGGCGTTACAGAGAGCTTGGCGGAGAGATCATCACAGTGGGATCTGATGCCCATCAGCCGGATCACATCGCATACCAGTACGAGGATGCCGGAAGGATTCTGGAGGAATGCGGATTCCGGTATTATACAATATTTATAGACAGAAAGCCGAAATTTTTGAAAATCATTTAAAATGTCTATCGAATATAAACAAAATTCTTGCAGGGCAGGAATCGATATAAGAGAAATGGCAAAAACTTGGATAAAAATATGTAAAGATACTTGAATTCCTGTCTTTTTTTTAGTACAATCAGTATGGTTGATGAATCTTTAACAAGGAAGAATCACCATCTGCATCATGCAGAACAGAAACTAAATTAAACTTTAGGAGGAATTAATCATGGCAGTAAAAGTAGCGATTAATGGTTTTGGACGTATCGGACGTCTTGCATTCAGACAAATGTTCGGAGCAGAAGGATATGAGATTGTTGCAATCAACGACCTCACATCTCCGAAAATGCTTGCTCACTTATTAAAATATGACTCAACACAGGGAAAATACGCATTAGCAGATAAGGTTACAGCAGGCGAAGATTCCATCACAGTTGACGG
>LBJMC04202__coassemble_251_pt1 | contig 46606 bp, 39 predicted proteins | sample LBJMC04202__metabat2_high_PE_002 | metagenome-assembled genome bin LBJMC04202 | reverse complement strand
TGCCGCAGACCGGAATCGAACCGGTACGGGAGGATAAGTCCCGCAGGATTTTAAGTCCTGTGCGTCTGCCAGTTCCGCCACTGCGGCAAAGTGGATGGAGGTGGATTCGAACCACCGAAAGCGTTGCTAACAGATTTACAGTCTGCCCCCTTTGGCCACTCGGGAATCCATCCTTATGATACAGGGTATCATGCCCTGCCAATAACTATTTATACCACATTCCAAAGAAAAACGCAAGGAAAATTTCCCTTGCGTTTTCTTTTGTATCATAAATCTTAATCGTAACCGTTGGTTATCAGGTTCCATCAGCCGTCTCAGAGCCTTCGATCATCTCTCCGGCCTCCACCTTGTTAATCATGTCCGCAATCTCGGCCACAGTGTCTTCATTCGGGATCGTCACATAAAGATACTGACTTCCGGTCGAATAGCACATCTCCTGACCGCCGATACCGTCGGCTGCCATCGAGTAGATCTGCCAGTCTGAGTGATCGCTGAGCTGCTGTTTGATCAGTGCCCGGATCTGTTTCATGGACATATTTGTCTCTACACTGTCGGCTGCCTCGTTAAGGATATCAGCCGCCTTTACGATCATGGATGGAGATACCATCTTTTTGATCATTGCGGTAATCAGTGCCTCCTGATTCTTTCCACGCTGATTGTCGCCGTCTACAAGCGCATGACGCTCTCTTGCAAACGCAAGTGCCTCCTGACCGTCCAGGTGATTCGTGCCTTCCTGAATTTCAACAACAGCTCCGGCGTCGGTGCCTGTTGTGAAGGCATATTCAGATTCTACGTCTACACCTCCCAGAATATCAATAATATTGATAAAGGAGGTAAAATTCAGTCTCGCATAGAATGGAATTGATACCTGATACAGCTCTTCCAGTGTATCAATCGAAACATCCACCCCGTAATTTCCTGCATGTGTCAGTTTATCCTTCATGCCGCCGGAAATACCCGGAATCTCCACATAGTAGTCTCGCGGAGTCGTTACCAGCAGAATCTGATGCGTTGTCGGGTTGACCGTGGCGATGATATTAACATCACTTCGGCTGGAATCTTCCACATTTCCGTAGATATCAATACCGCTGATATACACGGTAAACGGCTCTGACTGAACCGGAACATCCAGAGAAACATCCTGCGTCTCTTCTACTGTATATTCGTAAATCACCCTTGTATTGGAGCCGAAGCCTTCTGACGCTTTCTCCATCGTATTCTGATAGTTGGAATCATAAACAATGATATCGATCTCTTCATCCATCAGAGCCTGCGCCATCTCTTCCATATTATCAAACACTTCGGTATCGATGCTCTTTTTCAACTGCTTATTGATATTAGAAAGCGCTTTATCAGTGTTTTCTCCATCCGTTGCATACTGGATTCCAAACACATAATCTTCTGCATCGCTCAGCTCTTCTGCCTTGTCACTTTCTCTTACAACCGCAACCATCTTATGACTTTCCGATCCGCCGCCTGCAATGCTCAGGAGTGCCCCGCCGGTTTTATAAACATAAAAAGATCCGACAGCCAGAACAATCGTCATCAAAAAACTGAATACCTTGCCGACAATCTTGCCCTTTCCCCGTACAGCCAGCTGTGAAATCAATGTGATTCCAAGCAGTACCAGAAGTACTCCCGCGATTCCCAGAAGGTATTCCATAAGCAGAATATCCATCCAGCACAGAAGCCACAAGAATGCCAGAGATGCCGCAAGCTGAAATGCGAAAAATACCATACCTCTGGCTGCACCGGCGCGCTCGGCTTTTCGTTCTTTACGTCTTCCGATCTCCTTCAATCTTCTTGCCCGTTTTTCCTCCTCCGTAAGTCTGTCAGGAATCTTCCGTCTTGTCCCCTCTGTCTTTCGCTTTCTTGTCGTTGTACGTTCCTGTCCCTCATCCAAATTATAGTCTGAATCGGACTTCTTCTGACCGGATGCGTCCGCACGTCTTTTTTGCCGGCGTACCGGTCTGTTCTCTGGAAGCTTTCCGTTTCCACTCTCTTTCTGGACCATAGTTCTTTTATCCTTTCGTAGGTCTTTCCTGCGTCTGTTCGCACTTGTACTATTTTATAACTTTTACTACATCTATGCCGGTTTGTCAAGTTTTTGGCTAATATTCACGCTTTTTTAAAATTATTGCGGAATGTTTCCCCATATTAAGGACAATCTCGCCGTTTTCTATAATATACTCTTCAAACTCTGTTGTATATCCTTCATCATATGTATAGATCAGCCTTCTCATAAATCCCTGCATCGGAATCTCTGCCGGCCAGACCGGTACGCGGACTGTTGCCGCCTCGCTTCTGTTGTTCACGATAACAACAAACTGTCTTCTGTCATTGAAGCGCGCATAGGCAAGAATCCCTTCTTCCCAGGTCAGCATCTTGAGCGATCCTGTCCGGAATGCGCGGTAACGTTTGTGAATAGCGATAACTTCCTTGTGGAAAGCAATCATCTCTTTATCTTCATTTCCCCACGGGTATGTTCTCCGGTTGTCCGGATCTGTAAATCCGTATACCCCGGCCTCATCGCCATAATAGATTGTCGGCGCTCCTACCCAGGTCATCTGCATCACGACAGCTTCTCTCATGATAGCCGGATTCGTATAGATCTCTGCCGCTTCATGTCCCAGCTGGTCAACACGTCCCACCATATGATTCGTCCGTGTCAGGAAACGGGAATGGTCATGGTTTGACAGTTCATTCATTGCCGTCATAAGTGACGGAGTCGGCATTGCTGCCATATGGTGCGTGATGGAATTGATAAAATAATCCGCATTGTCACACAGATCCGGCCGGCTGAAATCGCTGTGCTTTTCCATACCGGTTAAAAACCAGGTCAGCGGTTCCATAAACGCATCGTAATTCATGACAGTATCCCATTCATCTCCCTGAAGCCATTCTTTCGGATCTCCATAGTGCTCCGCAAGAATAATCGCCTGCGGATTCGCACTTTTGACAGCCATCCGGAAGCGTTTCCAGAAATCGTGATTGTATTCCTTTGACATTCCAAGATCAGCCGCTACGTCCAGTCTCCATCCGTCCACATTATACGGCGGCGAAACCCATTTTTTCCCGATCCTGAGAATATAGTTTTCCAGTTTTACGGACTCTTCATAATTCAGCTTTGGCAACGTTTCATGACCCCACCAGCCGTCATAGTTTCCGTTATCCGGCCATGCGCCCGGATCTTCGTTATAAAACTTGAAGAAGTCCCGGTACGGGCTGTCCGCTGAAATGTATGCGCCCGGCTCATACGTTCCTTCTTTCAGGTAGATCTTTTCTCTGTCCATCCACTTGTTGAAGGATCCGCAGTGATTAAAAACTCCGTCAAGAATGACTTTCATGCCGCGTCTGTGAATCTCCTCGACCACATGGGCAAAAAACTGATTGCTTGCCTCCAGATTTGCCCTTCCGGCACTTCGTACCTGATATTTTGTCGCCTGACTGTTGTCCGCACACCCCTCCGGAAGGATCTCTCCGCCGTCTTTTACGATCCTGCCAAAGTGCGGATCAATATAATCATAATCCTGAATATCGTATTTGTGATTAGACGGCGAAACGAACAGCGGGTTAAAATATATGACTTCAACACCGAGCTCCTGCAGGTAGTCAAGCTTATCAAGCACTCCCTGAAGATCCCCGCCATAAAATTCACGGATCGCCATCGCCTTGGCCGGTTTCTGGTTCCAGTCTTCTACTTTCTCGGATCTGGCTCCAAGATAATAGTATTCCCCTGTCACAACATCATTATCCGGATCTCCATTATAAAAACGGTCCGTATAGATCTGATACATTACCGCCCCTTTTGCCCATTCCGGTGTGGAGAAGTTGGGAATCAACACAAACTCGTAGGTCTTCATCGGCTCTTCGACTACCCCGTAGCGGTTAAAATACACCACTTCTCCATCATTTCCCCGAATTTCAAAGTGATATTTCAAAGGCTCGTTTCCTATCTGAATACGGGTATTATAATAATCAAAAACTTCTGATGACTGCCCTTTTTCCATAGAAAAACAGGCCTCACTTGTGACCACTTTTACTTCCTGCACATCATCTTTCGCCGTTCGGAATCTTAAAATTATCTTCTGATTTTCTACCGGTTCCGGCGGGATGACATATACTCCCGTCCCATCACAAAATAATGCCTGTTTATTCATAAACATACTCCCTTTCTTCCCGTATCTACTCCGGCAGCATCTGTTCTTCCTGAGAGCTTTCTGTAAATAAACTTTCAAACTCTTCTCTGGAAATTTTTTCTTTTTCCAGAAGGAGAGATGCACACTTGTGTAATACGTCCATATGCTCATTTATTATTGTCTTTGCTTCTTCATAGCATTCATCAATAATTCGTTTCACTTCCTCATCAATCTTCCCTGCAACCGCTTCACCGTAGCCCCTTGTATGGGCAAGGTCTCTTCCTATGAAAACTTCGTCGCTGTCATTGTCATAATTGATCAAGCCGACCTCCTTTGACATGCCGAACTTGGTCACCATCGCTTTTGCGAGGCTTGTAGCCTGTTTAATATCCTGTGACGCTCCTGTCGTAATGTCATCGAAGATGATTTCTTCAGCCACCCGGCCTCCAAGGGAAACCGTGATGTCCTGAAGCATTTTCCCTTTTGTGTTGAACATTTCGTCCTTTTCCGGAAGCGGCATCGTATATCCTGCCGCACCGTTTCCTGTCGGAATGATGGAAACTGTATAGACCGGCCCAACATCCGGAAGGAGATGGAACAGGATCGCGTGTCCTGACTCATGGTAGGCCGTAATCCTCTTTTCCTTGTCTGAAATCACACGGCTCTTCTTCTCCGCGCCGATTCCGACTTTGACAAATGCCCGCCGGATATCCTCCTGTGTAATGTACATGCGGGCCTGCTTTGCCGCGTAAATCGCGCTTTCATTGAGCAGGTTTTCCAGATCCGCCCCGGTAAATCCGGCTGTCGTCTGCGCGATCTGCCGCAGATCAACGTCATCTCCGAGCGGCTTGGATCTTGCGTGTACGGCAAGAATCTCAAATCTTCCCTGTACATCCGGACGTCCTACGAGAACCTTTCTGTCAAATCGTCCCGGACGCAGGATTGCTGGATCCAGAATATCTACCCGGTTCGTCGCAGCCATGACAATGATGCCCTCATTGACTCCGAATCCGTCCATCTCCACAAGGAGCTGGTTCAGTGTCTGCTCTCTTTCGTCATGTCCGCCTCCCATACCGGTTCCTCTGCGTCTTGCAACAGCGTCAATCTCATCGATAAAAATAATACACGGTGCATGTTTCTTGGCATCTTCAAACAGATCTCTTACCCGGGATGCTCCGACTCCGACAAACATTTCCACAAAGTCTGAACCGGAAATCGTAAAGAACGGTACATCCGCCTCTCCGGCTACAGCCTTCGCAAGCAGTGTCTTACCTGTTCCCGGAGGTCCTTCCAGCAGTACTCCTTTCGGAATTCTCGCCCCTACCTGAATATATCTTTGAGGATTTTTCAGAAAATCCACAATTTCCTCAAGTTCCTCTTTTTCCTCTTTGAGTCCTGCCACATCATCGAATGTGACTTTTTTATCTTTATCCGTACTCATTCTGGCCCGGCTCTTTCCGAAATTCATTGCTTTGGCACCCGCTCCTCCGTCAGCTGCGCCGCTCTGTCTTCGCATAAATGCGAAAAGCAGGAAAATCGCGCCTACCATAATGATCGTTGGAAGAATCGATGTCAGAAATACATTTTCACCCGGTACTTCACTTAACTCACAGCTGATTCCTTCACTTTCCAGATAATTCTGTTCGTTCTGAACATTGGAAATATTGACATACCGGTATTCTCCGGAATCTTTCATCAAAAGTTCAACCTGACCCGTCGGAACTGCCTGATCCTGATAGATGACAGCGCTTTCCACCTGGTTCCCTTCGACGGCCTCATGGTATTCATCCAGCGTCAGCGTCCTGCTTCTCTGCTGTGACTGATTGGTTACCCAGAAAGCAAGGAAGATCAGCACGATGAATATCAGTACTGATACGCTGCCGAAGCCTCTGTTCTTTTTATTATTCAACCTTCCTTTTTCTCCTTTCTATTCTACTCCTTCGACCACTCCGATATACGGAAGGTTCCGGTACTTCTGGTCATAGTCAAGACCGTAGCCGACTACAAATTCATCCGGAATATTAAAGCCGACATAGTCAACGTGGACATCTTTCACACGGCGTTCCGGTTTGTCCAGAAGTGTACAGATATGCATGCTTTTCGGCCCTCTTTCATTCAAAATCTTCATCAAATGAAAAAGCGTGCGGCCGGAATCGATGATATCCTCCACAATAATCACATCTTTCCCCTCAAGCGGTTCATCCAGATCCTTTACGATCTTTACCACGCCGCTTGATTCCGTGCCTGATCCATAGCTGCTGACACTCATAAAATCCATGGAAACCGGAACTGTAATTCTCTTTGCAAGTTCACACATAAAAAAGACCCCGCCTTTCAGGACGCAGATCAGATGTACATGCTTTCCGGCATAATCTTCACTGATCTTCTTTCCAAGCTCCTCGATCCTTTGATTTACCTGCTCCTCCGGAACCAATACTTTAATTGTCTCTGCCATTTTTTTCTCCTCCGTAAATCTCTATTTGTACTATTTTTACTGTTCTTTCCGTAATCTGATACGCTTTATTCTGCCGGTACCCGACGATCCAGACGATCTCATTCCCGTCTGCAATCAGCGGAATTTCATCTCGTTTGCCGGCCGGAACCTTCTGATTAATAAAAAATTTCTTTAAAGTCTGACGCTTTCCGTCTGCGGTGACCGTAATATAGTCACCCTCCCGGCGTGTCCGCATGACAAGTCTGCCTTTTATTATATCATAATCAAACCATTTCGTGTAGGGGGTATCTGGCCACTTTTCGCCCTCCCGGCGGTCAAAGACCTGCATTTTAAACCCGATTTCCGTTTTTTTCTCCAGCTGTTCTCCCATCTTCTCTTTTTTCTGTATCAATACTCCTTCGTATGTCCGAAGTGCTCTGACTCCGTAAGGAAGTGATATGCTTCTCCCCGGCTGTTTTTCCATAAGCCCGTGGATATCCTGCACATGAACCGCCCGCAGATTTTTTTCACCTGCGCACACCCCGCAGAGTACAGAACGGATAACTTCCTCCCGGAACACCTTCGGAACTCTTTCCAGTTCCGCTTTCCGGATGAGCTTTCCGCCGTCTGTTTCCTTCACACATTCTTTAATATATGTTCCCGTTTCGGCTTCCATATATTCCCACAACTCAGACATTTTTTCCGCCATTCTGGAAATATGTTCTGCCGTTCCCGGATTGATCTCATTTAGTTCTTTCATGACTCTGTTGCGGATCCGGTTTCTTGTGTAAGCATCCTCCAGGTTGGTCGCGTCGATTCTCCACGGAATCCCCTGCTCTTTCAGCGCCGCCTCGATTTCTGCCTTTCCCACGCAGAGGAGGGGATGAATCAGTTCCTCGGAGACCGGGAGAATCCCCCGCATCCCCTTTACCCGGCTTCCCCTGCAGAGATTCATAATGACAGTCTCCGCGTTATCGTCCTGATGGTGGGCAAACGCGATTTTGTCCGCATGCTCTTCCACCATCACCTTTCGCATGGCTTCCCGGCGGACTTCCCGGCCCGCCTCCTCCTGGGAGCATTTTCTCTTTTCCGCCTCTTTTGCCACATCAATCCGGAACACACGGCATGGGACGTTCTGCTGCCTGCATAGTTCTTCCACAAACCGTTCGTCCGCGTCGGCCTCCTCTCCCCGCAGCATGTGATTGACGTGAACCGCTGTGACCCGGATTCCCATTGTCTTTTGCAGGCTCAAAAGTACAAAAAGCAGGCATACCGAATCAGCTCCTCCGGATATACCTGCAACTATATGTTCCCCTCGCTCTATCATATTCCATCGTCTTAGATAGGATTCCACTTTTTTCTGCAATCCTTCCCGTTTTTTCTCTTCAGCCACGTCGTTTTCTCCTGTATCTCTTTTTCTTCATCTTATATAATAATTCCGTAAAAAGCAAGTTATATTCTCCAGATTCCCACAACCAGCACGGTCATGTCGTCCATCGGCTCTTCCCCCGTCCACTCCAGCACCTGTTCCAGGATGTGGTGCGCCATTTCTTTCGGATTGTTCAGGCTTGTTCCTCGGATGATAGTGTCCAGAAGAAATTCCTGCTCCCCTACCGGAAGCGCATCCATGATGCCGTCTGTAATCATAATGACGAAATCCCCGCTCTGCAAATGCTTATGTACGCTCTGGATTTCCAGATCCTGAATCACCCCGAGGGGAAGATTGGTAGAGCAGATCCTCTCCACTCCATTTTGATGGCGGATAAAAGTTGTGGACGCCCCTGCTTTTAAAATATCCACGGTCCCCTCATACAGATCGAAAATACTGATGTCAATGGTGGAAAAACGGATCTCCTCCCGGCCGATCACCAGCGCCGTATTCATCATCTCCAGAGCTGTCCGCGCCGGAAATCCCGCCTCCAGAAGTTCCTCCAGCATATCCACTACCATGGCGCTCTCCCGGTATGCCTCCTCTCCGGAACCCATGCCGTCAGAAAGAACCGCTCCCTGTTTTCCTGCCGGAAGCTCCATCATGGAAAAGCTGTCCCCGGAAATATCCGCGCACCCCTTTCCGATCTTTGCCACTCCCTGAAGCGTATAGTAGTGCTGCATCTCCAGGAAAACAATGGTCGCATACTCCTGCCCCAGCGATCTTCTCTCGTCTTTTGCCGGCTCCATGATCCGTCCGGTGCAGGCCGACAGCACCCGTGCCAGTTCTTTCGTGCTGACGCACTGTCCTTTCCCCGCCTTTGCAGTCAGATGGATTTCATATCTTCCCTGCGGTGTCATCAAAAAGACCATGCTCAGTATCCGCATATTCTCGTTTTTCAGCTTTGTCCTGATCCGCTTTTCCAGACGCTCATCCGAAAAAATGCTCGCGTCCAGCTCCCTTGTCGCATGCCGGATCAGTCGCGCAAAGGCGTCCAGTTCCACCGCGCATCCTTCTCTGCTCTGTACAATACGGTTGGTCCAGAACATCGCCTGCTTGGCATCCTGAAATGTTTCCATCGTCTCACGTAGAAACCGCGGCGCCAGGATACAGTATCTTTGAAGCCTCTTTTTCAGATCCATATTCAGTTCCGCTCCGTATTCATCCGCAGTTTTTAAAATTTCATATACCATCTGATGCGTCCGCACCCTGTTTTCTCCCAGACACCAGGACCGGTTTTCACAGTTTCTGCACACGTTCTCAGATACCCTGGAAAACATTTCTTCCACCTCGCCGGAGGTAAACTGCCCTTTCCTTTCTTCCATTCTGAAAAACGTATCCGCCAGATGCTCCAGCGATCTCCCGAATTTCTCCATCTGCTCCACATAAGGATTCATCATACAACTCTTCTTTTCCATCTTCTGCCCCTTCTTATATCTGTATCGTGAAAAGACTTTGCCTGAATAGAATAAAAAACAGCTTCGGGAAATCAGTCTTTCCCAAAGCTATCTTCTGTGTGCAATGTCATATCATTATTCCTCAGCTTTAAAGAGAATTTCATTCTCCTTTACCATGCCGAGCTTGTCTCTGGCCGTATCTTCGACGTACTCATCCGTCCCTACATATTCTTTGTACTCTTCGATCTCTTCTGTGCGCTGCTTCTCTGCCTTCTTCTCTTTTTCCAGCTCTGTGATCTGCGCATTTTTGTCTTGCAGTTCAGCTCCGAGCGAAATGCTGTGCACGGTCGTCACCGCCGTAAGCACAAGCAGAATACAGGATATAAATACAACGCTTCCTTTATATCTGGAAAACCGCGGTCCCTTCTGAGACGTGCGTGTTTTTTTCTTAAAAATCTTCATCTTTACCTCACCGTAGATTCAGGTTGTTCCAGGTTATACATATAATAGTATCCTTTTTCCCACGATTAATCAACTCTTTTTCCGTGTTTTCCAGTTTTTTTCTCAAAAATCTTTCCGCAGAACTTGCCGGTTTTTGACAAAACCGCAAAAAAGGCGACTGCTCCTGCCACAGTTCCCGCGATAAAGTACCACCGGATTTCTCCGGAACTTGTCTGAAAGATTTCGCCAAACAGATAGAATCCGCAAAACAGCCAGTACAGAAAATCTTCGGCGGAAACGACAATAGAATGATGCCGGATAATCCTCCGGAAAAGACGCAGCACCTCATATACCCCACAGAGGAACATCCCTGAAAAAAATGCTCTTAAAAATGCATCCGCCTCGACTCCCAGCCCGCTCATCGCCCGCCTCCTAATGGAACAGGCGCGCAAGAAGTTTTCCGCCCTGTTTGGTCGTCTGTTTCATATCTGAATATGTAATGCTGTCAATATTTCCGGAAAGGTCGACTTCTCCCTTTTCCAGACTGAGCCGGTTGACATGGAGGTCGCTCCCTTTCACCATCATCATCCCCTGTTCTGTCTCCAGGAGAATCTCATTCAGATCAAAGGACAGGACATCCAGCACTCCGGTCACAAGACTTGTCTTTCTGTTATTGACAACCAGTTTGTGTGCTTTCCGGACCTGTGCCTCTTCTGTAACGCTCATCATACTGCTGCTCATCATCATCTTCTCTCAACCTCTCTTTCGTTGTCAGCCTGTCTGCTTCTTCCAACGTGCTTCTGAGATATACTATGAATCCGCGCCCGCCTTTATTCCTTTTCTGAATTAAATATAACGGAAAAGCTCTTTTGCCTCTTCCTTCTTCGTCGTATCCTGAATATCCAGTACTTCCGCCTTTACTGCTTTCGTGCCGAACTGAATCTCGATCACGTCACCTTTTTTTACCTTTGTAGATGCCTTCGCCGGCTTGCCGTTTACCGTAACTCTGCCCGCGTCGCACGCTTCATTTGCAACGGTGCGCCGTTTGATCAGACGTGAAACTTTTAAAAATTTGTCCAGTCTCATAACTGCCTCCTGTATCTTTAATATAGTAACAAAATAGAGGGCCTGACAGCCCTCTATTTCCGTTCATAAATATCTTATGCGTTGATTGCGTCTTTTAATGCTTTTCCAGCTTTGAATTTAGGAGCTTTGCAAGCTTCGATCTTCATAGTCTTTCCTGTCTGAGGATTTCTTCCTTCTCTTGCTGCTCTTTCGCTTACTTCAAAAGTACCAAATCCTACTAACTGGATCTTTCCGCCAACTTTTAACTCGTCTGTTACAACGTCGATGAATGCTTTTAATGCTTTTTCAGAATCTTTTTTGGAAATTTCTGCCTTTTCTGCCACTGCTGCGATTAATTCTGTTTTGTTCATAAATACTTATCCTCCTATTTTCCCGTTATAAAAGTATCTTTCTGATCTCTTATGATCTAACTTTCCAAACCCTTGATTTTCGTGGGCTATCTTCATTAAAAGTTATAACGGTTTCTTGTATATTTGTCAAGTGAATTATAGTGCTGCGCCCCTGTTTTCCGCAGGTTTCACAAAGTTTTCTGATATTTTAAAGCATATTGTCGATCATTTCCAGAACAGCTTTCCCAAGAGCCTCTGACTTGGCATCTGCGTCCTCAAGAGAAGTGCCCTTGATGCCATAGTAGAACTTCACTTTCGGCTCTGTTCCGGATGGTCTTACGCAAAGCCATGCGTCGTCTGTCAGATCGTAGTAGAGAACATTGGACTTCGGAAGTCCTGTTGCTGTCACTTCGCCTGTTGCCAGATCTTTGATCGTATCTGCGTTGTAATCACGGGCTTTTAATACCTGGTATTCTCCCACTTTGACCGGAGGATTATTCCTCAGCGTCTCAAGAATCGCCTGGATCTTTTCCAGTCCTTCGATTCCTTTCATTGTGATGGACTGGATGCTGTCCTTGTAGTAGCCGTATTTGTTATACATATCGATCATGGCATCCCACAGTGTCTTGCCCTGTGTCTTATAGTAAGCCGCTGCCTCGCACAGTGCCATGGTTGCTACAATCGCGTCTTTATCTCTTGCATGGGTTCCGATCAGACATCCGTAGCTTTCTTCAAAGCCGAATACATACTCGCCCTTTCCTGTCGTTTCAAATCCGAGAATCTGCTGTCCGATGTACTTGAATCCTGTCAGAACTTCGATCAGTCTGAGGCCGTATGACTTTGCAATGGCGTCTGCCATATTGGTCGTAACGATCGTCTTGATCAGACAGCCGTCCTCCGGCAGTCCTTTTAACGCCTGTCTCTGACTGATCTCATATTCAGCAAGAAGGCATCCGGACATATTTCCTGTCAGCACCTTATACTCGCCGGACTTCGTATCTTTTACATAAACACCAAGACGGTCAGCATCCGGATCTGTCGCAAGAACAAGATCTGCGTCCACTTCCTTTGCCAGTTTCAGTCCGAGTTCAAATGCCTCTTCTGATTCCGGATTCGGGTAGGATACCGTCGGGAATTCGCCGTCCGGCAGCTCCTGCTCTTTTACTACATATACATTTTCAAATCCGAGCTCTTTTAATACTCTTCTTGCAGGGATATTTCCTGTACCGTGAAGAGGGGAATATACGATCTTGAGCTCTTTGCCGACCTGATCAATGGCATCCTGATGCAGTACCTGTTTTTTCAGCTCTGCGATATAAGCATCGTCAATCGCCGCTCCGATGACTTCGTAAAGGCCTGCTTCTTTGGCAGCCTCTTTGTCCATCGTCTTAACAGTGGCAAAATCTGTCACTGCCTTTACCTCGTCCATGATACCTTTGTCGTGAGGAGGTGTAATCTGCGCGCCGTCCTCCCAGTATACTTTATATCCGTTGTATTCCGGCGGGTTATGGCTTGCTGTGATATTGATTCCGGCAATGCATCCTAACTTTCTCACCGCGAATGAAAGCTCCGGAGTCGGTCTGAGACTCTCAAATACATAAGCCTTGATTCCGTTTGCCGCAATGCAGAGCGCTGCTTCATCCGCAAATTCCGGGGACATCCGTCTGGAATCGTATGCAATCGCAACGCCCTGTGCCTGCGCACCTTTTCCGGCGATGTAGTTTGCCAGTCCCTGGGTTGCCTTACGTACCGTATAGATATTCATACGGTTCGTTCCTGCACCGATGACTCCACGGAGTCCTGCTGTACCGAACTCCAGATCCTTATAAAAACGGTCTTCGATTTCTTTTTCATTGGATTCGATCTCTTTTAACTCTGCTTTTGTCTCAGCGTCAAAGTATGTACTTGTCAACCATTCATCGTATTTTTCACGATATCCCATATCTTTGTACCTCCTGATTGGTCTTCTATGCTGTCTATTATACACCACTCTTATCTAAATGGAAAGAAAATATCTGTTCTAAAAACGCCTTCTTTACCTCGTTCTGCTCAATGGAAAGCCGCAGTTTTTCGACACTTTTCGAGGAAATCCATGCCTTGTTGGAATTATAGTATGTGTTGGCGCACTTCCAGAATTTCTCCGGATAGGAAAGCCGGAGCGCAATGTATTCTTTTTCTTCTTCTCTGAGGGGATTGACCGCACAGTATGCCCGCAGAATCTCCGCACCGAGTTTTTCATTCCACTGATGCTTTTCCATAACTTTCCGGAGAAAATAATAAAGATCCGACGGCTGAATGTCTCTGCCCACATGTTCAAAGTTCACCACTGTCATGCCGTCCGGAGCAATCAGAATATTGTGGTAATTGTATTCTCCGTGGACAAAACTTCCTTTTTCTCTGCTCTGTTCCATCAGCTGCCGGTAGGCCGAATCCTCAAGACGCTGCTCCACCCTGGCCGCCACGCAGTACATAGCCTCAAAACATTCCAGGAATCTGCTTTCAAACTCCCCTTTGATTGTCTTTTTCCGGATAAAATTCCACACTTTCTTCAGTTCTCTGTTATGTCTGCGGTACTCATCCACAAGATCCGGTTCCCGGAATCCTTCCCTGCACCGGGGAAATTCCATCAGCCTGTGAACTTTGGCCAGCAGCTTTGCCGACTCCAGAATTTCCGAGTGTTTCCGGACGTCGCACTCCCGCCCCTGATACCACGCTTTCAGATAATAAGATACCCCGTCCTCAGAGACTGTCAGAAACTCTCCTTCTTTATTCGGAATCAGCTCATCGCACTTCAGATGTTCCTGATTTTTCATCGCTTTATGGATTTCATTCATAACTAAAATGCGCGGCTTTGATAATGCCGCCTGTTTCAAAAGCATCAGACCCCGATCCGTCTCACACAGGATGGCACCCCTCACTTTTCGGACATTGTCCACTTGTATCGGATATTGTTCCAGTACCTCTAAATCATAATCACCCATAACTGCCCCCTGCCTTCTGATTCAATCGTCTTTCTAGCTTATGAATGCGGGGGATTAAATAGAACCGGTTCAATCATTCTCCTCCAGCATGGCGGGCGGAAACTGCATAAAGACAGCCGTGATAATGCTGGTGTACGCCAGCTATCACGGCTGTCTTTTTGTTTTGTATCTTTGTACTATAAATGATTCATATTGGCCGCCCGGGTAATCAGGTAGTCTTTTTGATTTTTCTCCGGATCTTCCAGCACCTCTTCAAGAAGAGCATTCAAAATCTCTCCCATCTGCGGTCCCGGACTGATTCCGGCATCGATCAGATCTTTCCCTGTCACGGCGAGTTCTTTCAGCGATACACATTCGCCCTCATCCACAATCTCCTGGAAGCACTTTGCAACGCCTTCGATATCTGAAATCTTGTCTTCTCTGTGATACAGGCTCTGTGCCAGAGTATCTGCCATCCGGATTTCCAGATAGTAAGGGAACAGATCTTTTCCGATCTTGTTCACCGCCCTGCGGACCAGTCTCCGGTTCGGCGGCATCCGGTAGTCATGGTAGTAGACAAGTTTTGACACCTTCCGGATCGTATCATTATCAAATTTCAGCCGTCGCATGATCTCTTTTGAAATCCGTTCGCTTCCGATGGCATGTTTCTTGAAATGGGCAGTTCCGTCCGGATCCATCGTCTTGTATTCCGGCTTGCCCATGTCATGGAACAGCATGGAAAGGCGGAGAATCCGGTCTGCGCGGATATGCTTTAATGCCTCCACTGTATGCACGCCTACGTTATACATATGGTGCGGCGTCTCCTGTGTTGTCTCCATCATCCGGTCAAATTCCGGAAGAATCACTTTGGTGATGCCAAGTTCCCACGCCGTCAGCATCTCTTCCGGGTGCGGTGACACGAGAAGCTTTACAAGCTCGCTCTGAATCCGCTCCGCGCTGATTTTGACAAGGGTTCCGGCAAGCGCGCCCGCTGCCTCCTTTGTCTTCTCTTCCATGGAAAATCCAAGCTGTGCTGAAAATCGGACAGCCCGCAGAATCCGGAGTGCATCCTCCGTAAACCGCTCACGGGCATCTCCCACGCACCGGATGATCCCTTTTTGCAGATCCTCCTGTCCTCCGAACAGGTCACAAAGGCCGTCTTCATCGTTGTATGCCATGGCATTGATCGTAAAATCCCGTCTCTTGAGGTCTTCTGCAAGCTTTCCTGTAAACCAGACTTCTTTTGGGTGCCTTCCGTCTTCGTACTCGCCGTCAATCCGGTATGTCGTTACTTCAAATCCTTCTTTTTCTGCCAGAACAGTCACTGTGCCGTGCTCGATTCCGGTATCCACCGTCCGCCGGAAGATCTGCTTGATCTCTTCCGGCTTTGCGGATGTTGTGATATCCCAGTCCTCCGGCTCCCTTCCCAGTATCGAGTCTCTGACACATCCGCCCACTGCGTATGCGTCAAAGCCCTGTTCTTTGAGCTTTCGGATGATCCACTGCACTTTTTCCGGCAGTCTGATCCTGACCTGTTCCATTTTAGTATGCTTTACCCCAGAAAACTTTGTGTTTTGCCGGTTTTCCGCAGTAAATACATCTGTCGGAAATCGGCTCTTCATCTTCGATCAGACATCTGGATCCGGCTCCGCCTGTCTCTGCCTTGATCGCTTCTTCACAGCTTTCATCTCCACACCACATCGCTTTGATGAATCCTCTGTTGTCCTTGAATTTTGCAACCATTTCATCCATGGTCTCTGCCTCATCGATGTGGCCGTCCAGGAATGCTTTTGCTCTTGTATACATATCCTGCTGAATTGTCTCGAGAAGTTCAGCCAGTGCTGCCGGTACCTCGTCGATTGCTACAACAGTCTTCTCTCTTGTGTCACGTCTTACAAGGACTGCCTGACCGTTTTCGATATCTTTCGGTCCAAGTTCCACACGTACCGGAATTCCAAGCATCTCCTGCTCGCTGAATTTCCATCCCGGACTCTTTTCGGACTCGTCGATGTCTGCACGTAATCCTTCTGCGCGGATCGCTGCCAGCAGCTCTTCTGCACGGTCAAGAACACCTTCCTTGTGCTGTGCCACCGGGATCACGCGTACCTGTTTCGGAGCGATTCTTGGCGGAAGCACCAGGCCGCTGTCATCGCCATGTACCATAATGATCGCACCAATAATTCTTGTAGAAAGTCCCCAGGATGTTTCATAAACACTGTGGAGCTCATTGTTCTTATCCAGATATTTGATGTCGTATGCATCCGGGAATCCATTTCCGAAGAAGTGGCTTGTCGCGGACTGAAGTGCCTTTCCATCATGCATCAGCGCTTCTACTGTGTATGTGTCTTCTGCACCTGCAAACTTCTCACTTTCTGTCTTTCTTCCAGCTACATATGGAATCGCAAGAGACTCGCTGATGAAGTCTTTGTAGACCTTCCACATCATAAGTGTTCTCTCTTCTGCTTCCTCGTAAGTTGCGTGGATGGTATGTCCTTCCTGCCACAGGAACTCTCTGGAACGAAGGAACGGACGTGTCGTCTTTTCCCATCTCAGTACGGAATTCCACTGGTTCCATACTTTCGGAAGGTCACGGTAAGACTGCACGATACGGCTCCACAGATCACAGAACAGTGTCTCTGATGTCGGACGGATCGCATATCTTTCCTGTAATCTCTCTGTTCCGCCATGTGTCACCCATGCAGCTTCCGGAGCGAATCCTTCCACATGATCCGCTTCTTTCTGAAGCAGATTTTCCGGAATCAGCATCGGAAGGTATACGTTCTCTACTCCTGTATCTTTAAATCTCTTGTCCAGATCTGCCTTGATATTTTCCCAGATTGCATATCCATTCGGCAGATAGTTCAGGCATCCTTTCACGCTGGAATAGTCGCAAAGCTCTGCCTCTCTCACCACATCCGTGTACCACTGAGCGAAATCTTCATCTCTGGATGTGATAGACTTTACAAATTTTTTGTTGTCCTTTGCCATGTCGCATTCTCCTCTCAATCAATATTTTTCACAGCTTCCAAGGACTTCTGCCCCCTGTTTTTAAAACGAAGTTTTCTGTTAAATAAACAAAAACACCGGGCATCCGTCCCAAACAGGGACCGGATGTCCGGCGGTACCACCCTCATTAACCACAAAATCTGCGGCTCACTTCATTGATCATTAACGCTGATAAAACGCTGTACTTTTCATACAGGAACTCCAGGTCCGGTTCAGCCGTGATCCGTCAAAGGCTCGCACCACCCGCCTCTTCTCTGAAACTTCTCTTAGGCTTACTATTCCCCTTCATCGTTCATTTATTCGGCTTTCGCCATGAAATTATTCAAATTTTACCCGAAAAAATCAAGAGTGTCAAGTAAAAGGAGCGACAAATCAGTATTTGTTCATGACTCCATATCGCTTCACTCTTTTTAAAAAGAACTGAAAAACCAAACACCCCAGACAAAACATCGCTACATTCGACAGTAAAACCAGGAAGAAATCCGGAATACTGATTATTCCCGTCTTTAGTACTTTTTGCGAAATATCTATTTCCAATACAAAAGGCAGGATCCGTATGATTTTGAAGATTATATCCGGCATATTCTGGTAAGAAATAACAGTACCGGAAATCAGCAGCAGTCCGTATGAAACAATAGATTCAAACGATGCTGTTTTTGCAAACAATAATGTCAGGCCTGAAAGTCCGATCCCGATACCGGTAAATCCAATAATAGAAATAAGGAAAATCAGAAGCACTGCCGGTGTCACCGTAAATGTTATTTTCAGTGTCAATGATACTATGAGAAATAGAATACCGAATTTCAAAACGGAAATGCTGAACATCACGAACGTCCGTAAGGTCAGGATTTGAAGAACAGAAACAGGTTTTAAGAAAATCTGTTCGATTGTTCCGACCTGTTTTTCGAACGATATGCTGGCAGACGCTTCCGCTATGATATATGACGCTATCATCCAATAAAGATACCCTATGTAAAACGCCCCGACATCAATCTGACTTTTTCCAAATCCGACAAAAAAAGCTACAAAAAGAAAATATTTGATAATAATATCCACAATCTGATCAGGATAATATGTTTTAAGTTCAATAAAGCTTTTATTCAGCTTTTAACAAATGAATCATCAATACTCATCCCCTTCCTTCTCCAGAAAGCGAAGCATGATTTCCTCCAAATCTGCCGTATCTTTTTTCATCTCTATTATCTCATAACCTCTGTCATACAATTCAGATATCACCTGAAAGATACTGTCCTTATTCATATTTTTCAGATACAAATTTACCCGCTTGTCTTCTTTTGTATATTCATATTTTTCAAAATATCGATCGATGTTTTCTGCTATCACAGAAATCGTATAGCGGTTTTCGCTGTACATCTCTTTAAACAAATAGGGATCTCCCTCATAAAAGATTTTTCCATTTTTCAGCACAAGCAGTTTATCCACAAGCAAATCTATGATATCCAGCTGATGGGAGGTAATGATAATGGTTACATTTTTTTGACGCGCAAGCTTCTTCAGGATTCCCAGAACCTTCTTTTTGGTTTGTACATCCAGCCCCAGTGTCGGTTCATCCAAAAACAATACCTGAGGATTCCCCAGTAAAGCAATGATGATAGACAACTTCTGCTGCATACCACGCGAATATTCTCCCACACATTTATCTTTTGCGTCATATAATTCAAACTCTTTTAAATAGAATTCTATCTCATTTTGAACAGATTTTATTTTTAACTTCTTCAGACTGCAAAAATACAAAATGTTTTCGTACCCACTGAGATACCAGTAGAGATTGCGGTTCCCCTCAAGTACAGACGCTACCATACTATAATACTTTTTATTTGGGATATTGCGAATATCCTTGTTGGCATATTCTATTTTTCCTTCATCAATCTCTAATAATTTCATCATTGTTTTGATTAATGTCGTTTTTCCTGCCCCATTTTCACCCAAAACACCTATGATTTCTCCACTTTGTATCTGAAAACTGATTCCATTTAAAACTTCGTAAGAATGAATATCATACCTTTTTTTAACATTTACTGCTTGAAACATTTTTTACACCTTTATTACTGATTATCATATTTTTGCAAATATTTAAGTATTTGCAAATCTCCCTTTTCCAGTTCTTCTGCCGGACAATAATTTCCATATATACTTTTTCCCTGGTTCCGTTTCTATTATACCATTCCCTTTGCCCGGCCGAAACATTGTTTCCCCCATTTTTTTGTGCCGTCCGGCCACATGGATTTTCCTTTGCCAACCATTCCAGGATATGATATGATGTGTGAAATGAAAGGAGCACATTATGAAACCAGAAATCTTATTCGAGGATTCCGAGATCCTCGTCTGTCATAAACCTGCCGGGATGGCTGTCCAGACTGCATCTTTTTCGTCCCAGGACATGGTCAGCCTTCTGAAAAATCATCTCATGCGGGAGGCAAGAAAAAGCGGGACTCCGTTGAAGGGAGCACCGTATCTTGCTGTCATCCATCGGCTTGACCAGCCTGTAGAAGGAATTCTCGTATTTGGGAAGACGAAAAAGGCGGCCGCCGCATTAAACACCCAGCTTACCGGGGATGGTTTCGGGAAATATTATGAGGCTGTCACGGAAGGTGCTCCGACTGAGTCTTCCGGAACTTTGACCGACTGGCTTGTCCGGGATGGACGCACGAATCTTTCTTCCGTCTGTTCACCGGATACGCCCGATGCCAAAAAGGCCGTCCTGGACTACCAGATGCTGGATCAGCATACCCGGGACGGGCGGCTCGTTTCCCATCTGTCCATTCATCTGCACACGGGACGGCATCACCAGATCCGTGTCCAGCTTGCCCATGCAGGCTGTCCGATTCTGGGGGACCGCAAATACAATCCGGACGGCATTCCTTCCCGCAGACTCCATCTCTGCGCCTGCCGCCTTGATTTTCTGCATCCGTCCACCAAAAAGCCGCTTCACTTTGAAATCCGTCCTTTCTTTTCCGGGGAAGATTTGAACTAGTCTTTCTAAGTCTTTTCCGGGGGCGGCCTTGGGAATTCAGACAGGATTTCCCGCAACAAAAAGCCGGAAAAAGCATCCCTTTTCGGTATCTGCTTTTTCCGGCTTTCTTATCCTTTAAATTGTCCTTTACATAACCCTAAAACATTTTATTCCTGGTCTTCTCCGTCTTCTTCTGTCAAAGCCTGCTCATATTTCTCGAGGATGATGCTCTGGATACGGTTTCTTGTATCAGAATTGATTGGGTGAGCGATATCTCTGTACTCTCCGTCCAAAGCCTTTTTGCTAGGCATCGCGATGAACAGTCCTTTTTCCCCTTCGATAACTTTGATGTCGTGTACGACAAACTCTTCATCCATCGTTATTGACACAACTGCCTTTAATTTCCCCTCTTTTGCTACTTTTCTTACGCGCACATCTGTAATCTGCATATTACCTGCCCCTTTCTTAAGTACTATATATGCTCGCTAAAGCGCATATCTCTCATTCTTTTCGACAACAATTTTGATGCCGTTTTCCCCGACGTGCCTTGTGTTGGCACGGATTGTATCGCGGCTTTCCACGATACAGTTTTCAATGTATGTATTATCTCCAAGATAAACATCATTCATGATAATTGAATTTCTTACAACACAGTTGTTTCCGATGAATGCTTTCTTGAACAGGATCGAATTTTCCACGGTTCCGTTCACAATACATCCACTGGAGACAAGACTGTTCTTTACGTAGGATCCCGGATTGTATTTTGCCGGCGGAAGATCACTGACTTTGGAGTATACCGGCGGATACTCTTTGAAAAAGTAATTCCGCACTTCCGGCCTCAGGAAATCCATATTTGTCTGATAGTATGCTTCTGCTGTGGAAATATTGCTCCAGTAGCTGGAGATCTTATATCCGTAAATCTTTTTAAGATTCTTATAACGGATCAGGATATCGTTGACGAAATCGTAACGGTCCTCCTGTGCTGCATGTTCAATCAGATCGATCAGCTGTCTGCGGCGGATCACATAGATTCCGGTGGAAATGGTATTGGAATTTGCCACCATCGGTTTTTCCTCGAACTCCTGAATTCTCATGGAATCGTCCATCTTGATTGTTCCGAATCTCGTCGCATCTTCGCCCGGTGCGAGATCCTTGCATACTACTGTAATATCTGCTTTTTTCTTAATATGATATTCCAGAACTTCGTTGTAATCCAGTTTGTACACAGCATCACCGGATGTAATGATAACGTACGGCTCATGGCATTTTTTCAGGAAGTCGAGATTCTGATAAATCGCGTCTGCGGTTCCCCGGTACCAGCTGCCGTTTTCCAGTGTAATCGTCGGAGTAAAAACAAAAAGTCCTCCCTGTTTTCTACCGAAATCCCACCATTTGGATGAACTCAGGTGCTCATTTAAAGATCTCGCATTGTACTGTGTCAATACTGCAACTTTCTGAATATGGGAATTGGTCATATTGCTAAGTGCGAAGTCAATGCACCGGTAGCTTCCTGCCACCGGCATGGCTGCCACAGCCCGTTTATATGTCAGTTCACGCATTTTATGATTATTGCCGCCTGCCAGAATGATCCCTACTGCTCTCATACGCGTTCACCTGCCTTTATCAATGTCTCTCCGCTTTCCAGCACTCCGTTCGGATAGTCCTCCGCCTCTGTCACGCCGCTGATGGCAGTATTCTTGCCAATCTGAACATTGGACGGGATCACGGAATTCTCTCCGATCGTCACAAGCCCGAAGGAGTAGATCGCCGGCTTTTCCTTATTCGGCACATCACTTCCGATGCCCAGCGTCACATGATCTCCAATCCGGACATTCTCCGCAATGATCGACTTGTCAATCACGCCGTTTTCACCGATCACGGTGTCTTTCATAATAATAGAATCTCTGACAACCGTTCCTTTTCCGATCACAACCCCGGCACCGATCACGGAATTACGGACTTCTCCGTAAATCTCGGAACCATTGCTGATAATGCTGCGTTCCACAACCGCCTGATCGGAAATATACTGCGGCGGCAGGATCGAACTGTTCGTGTAAATCTTCCAGAATTCTTCGTAAAGGTTGAATTCCGGGATCAGATCTATCAGTTCCATGTTGGCTTCCCAGTAGGATCCAAGTGTTCCTACATCTTTCCAGTAACCATTGTACTCATACGCGAAAAGACGCTTGCCATTTTCATGGCAGTACGGAATCACGTGCTTTCCAAAGTCACAGGACGGCTCATCTGACATTTTTACAAGTGCATCTTTGAGCACCGGCCAGCTGAAAATATAAATTCCCATGGACGCCAGATTGCTCCTCGGCTCCTTTGGTTTTTCCTGGAAATCATTGATGCGTCCTTCCTCATCCGCAACTACAATTCCAAACCGGCTTGCCTCCTCAAGCGGCACCGGCATGGCAGCGATGGTGACATCCGCATTGTGCTCTTTATGATAATCCAGCATTACTTCATAATCCATTTTGTAAATATGATCACCGGATAAAATAAGCACATAGTCCGGATTAAACGACTCCATATAATCCAGGTTCTGATAGATCGCATTTGCCGTTCCAGTATACCACTCGCTGTTCGTGCTTTTCTCATATGGCGGCAGAATCGTGACACCGCCCACATTGCGGTCCAGATCCCATGGGATTCCGATTCCAATATGAGAATTCAGACGAAGCGGCTGATACTGTGTCAGGACTCCGACTGTATCGATCCCCGAATTAATGCAGTTACTGAGCGGAAAATCGATAATCCTGTACTTGCCGCCGAACGCTACTGCAGGCTTCGCCACTTTGGCAGTCAAAACACCAAGCCTGCTTCCCTGTCCACCGGCCAGCAGCATTGCTATCATCTCTTTTTTTATCATGTCCTCACCCCTTGTCAGTAATTTAATGTCATTATTATAACACACTTTTTATAAATATCGAGTAAATTTTATATATTTTTGCCGTTTTTCTTCTATTTTTTATGCATTTTACATAATCTTAACCGCTTTTTATAGACACTGTGTTGTTTTTAAGGCAATTTTGTGTATTTTTTTCTCTCCTGCTCTATATATTACTATGCGGACAGGCTTTCTTTCAGAACTGCTTTTTCACATTTTTCAGGGTAAAATGTTCTGGCCTTGAAGCGTTGTATCTTTCATTTTGTTATGCTACAATGAACGGGAACAGCAGACCGGCAGGGATTTTCTCCCCGCCGGTATGTAAAATAAGCCAGAAACGGAAGTGTAAAATATGTACAAAATTAACTTTAACGAACCTGTTCATATTCATTTTATCGGCATCGGCGGTATCAGCATGAGCGGGCTTGCCGAAATCTTACTGGACGAACATTTTACCGTCAGCGGTTCTGATAATAAGGAGTCTTCTCTCACAGATCATCTGGTTTCGATGGGCGCGAAAGTTTTCATCGGTCAGAAGGCTTCCAATATAGAAGATACTGTACAGGTCGTCGTGTACACGGCGGCCATCCACGAAGATAATGAGGAATATCAGGAGGCGGTAAGACGCGGCCTTCCGATGCTCAGCCGGGCCGAGCTGCTTGGCCAGCTGATGACCAACTACAAAATTCCGGTCGCAGTAGCCGGAACCCACGGGAAGACGACGACGACTTCCATGCTTTCCCATATTCTTCTCGCCGGAGAGAAAGATCCTACGATCTCCGTAGGCGGTATTTTAAAGGCCATCCACGGCAATATCCGTGTCGGCGGCTCCGAGGTCTTTGTCACAGAAGCCTGTGAATATACAAACAGCTACCATCACTTCTTCCCGAAGATCAGTATCATCCTGAATATCGAGGAAGACCATATGGACTTCTTTAAAGATATGGACGACATCCGCAATTCTTTCCATACCTTTGCGAAGCTTCTTCCTGATGACGGCACTCTGATTATCAATGGAGAGATCAGCCATCTGGAAGAGATCCTGGAGGGACTTGACTGTAATGTCATCATCTACGATGTGCACAGGGAAAATGCGGATTTCAGCGCAAAAGAGATTACCCACAATGAGAAAGGCAATGTTTCTTTCCTTCTCCTTGTAAAAGGACAGGGGGCCGGTCGGATTCATCTTTCCGTAAACGGACTTCACAACGTATCCAATGCCCTCGCGGCCATTGCTGCCGCATCTCTTCTGGATGTCCCGATGGAGAAGATTCAGGAGGGACTTCTCTCTTTTGAAGGGACAGACCGTCGTTTCCAGTATAAAGGAGATGTTAACGGTTTCCACATTGTGGACGATTACGCGCACCATCCGACCGAGATTCGGGCTACTCTGGAGGCGGCAAAGTCTTACCCGCACAAGGAGACATGGTGCGTCTTCCAGCCTCACACCTACAGCCGGACAAAAGCCTTTTTCCATGAGTTCGCGGATGCACTTTCCCTTGCGGATCATATCATTCTTGCAGATATCTACGCGGCCCGCGAGACCGATACACTCGGCATGTCTTCCGGGCTTCTGGCGGACGAATTAAAGGCAAAAGGGTGCGATGTGCACTATTTTCCGGGCTTTGATGAGATCGAAACATTCATTTTGGAAAATTGTAAAAAAGACGACCTGTTGATAACTATGGGGGCCGGAGATGTTGTAAATATTGGGGAGAGTCTTCTCAAACGGTAGTTTTCCACAGAATCCACACTGTTTTATCCACAAAGTGTGGGAAAAATAATGCTTTTTCTCCCGGCCTGAAAGTGCTATAATACCTTTACTTTAGAAAGAAAGACAGAGGTTTCAAGGAATGGGCATGTTAAAAATCACAGACTGTACGGAACAACATTTTACATGTGTTGATCATGCATTTATCGACTCCTACATGGCAAAGGCAAACGGGGAATACGTTAAAGTATACCTCCTTTTGCTGCGCCGTATGGAGAGCAGTTCTCCTTTTTCGGTTTCCGAATTTGCGGAGATTCTGGATAACACGGAGGGCGATATTATCCGCGCTTTGAAATACTGGGCGAAGAAAGGACTTCTCACGATCGAATACGGACCGGACGGCGAGATGCGCGGACTTCAGATGGATGCGCCGCAGAAAGCGGATACGCCGAAAAAGGCGGCTGCGCCTTCTGTCTCCGTGGACATGCCTGTGCCGGACAGTCAGGGTGCTGCTCCTTCGCCGGTTTCGGAGGATTCGCCTGTTCCTGCCGTGGACAGTCCTGTAGATTCTGCTCCTGTGGCTCCTTTGATCGGTGATATCAGCGAGTACAAAAGCCGCCGGGAATTCAAGCAGCTTCTGTTCATCGCCGAGCAGTACATCGGACGTACCCTGTCTCCTTCCGATGTGGAGACACTTACTTATTTCTATGACACCTTACAGTTCTCCGTGGAGCTGACCGAGTATCTGATCGAGTACTGCGTAGAGAACGGACACCGGAGCATGCACTACATCAAGTCCGTAGCTCTTGCCTGGGCGGATGCCGGTATCCGGACCGTATCAGAGGCAAGAAGATCCGCTTCCTTTTACAATAAGGACTGCACAGCGGTTCTGAAAGCATTCGGCATCACCGGGCGCATGGCCGCTCCGGTTGAGACAGAGCTTGTGAAGAAGTGGACCGGGCAGTACGGCTTTACCATTGATATTATTGTGGAGGCATGCAGCCGGACCGTTTCCGCCATCCATCAGCCAAGTTTTGAATACGCGGACAAGATCCTGACGAACTGGCACCAGAAAGGTGTGCATCACCTTGCGGATATTGCGGCTATCGATGCCGCCTACATCAAGAAGCGTTCCGAGAAGTCTGCTTCCCAGCCGGCTCCGGCTTCCGGGAAAAAGACAAAGTTCAGCAATTTCGAGGAGCGCGACTACAATATGGACGACCTGGAGAGACAGCTTTTACAGAGCTGAGTAAAGGAGAAGTTTCATGGCACTGACGAATTCACAGTATGACGCCATCATGCGGATCTACGAGCAGAAGCATCTTCGGACGCACGACAGGCTGACCCGCCATTACAGTGAAATATATGAAAAGATTCCCCGGATCCGTGAGATTGATGAGGAGATCTCACACCTTGGTGTTGCAGGAGCCAAAGCGCTGATCGATGGCAATGCCGATGCGCCTGCCCGATTCCGGGAAAGGCTTCATGCCCTGAGGGATGAAAAGCAGGCACTGCTTGCCGGTTCCGGTTACCCTTCGGACTATCTGGAACCTTCCTATGAATGTCCGGACTGTCAGGACACAGGATATCTTGACGGCCGGAAATGCCGTTGTTTCCAGAAGGCGGAGATTGACCTGCTCTACACCCAGTCCAACCTGCAGGATATTTTAGAGAGTGAAAATTTTTCTTCTTTCCGGATGGATTACTATTCTTCGGATTTTATTGATCCGGTGAGCGGCAAAAGTTCGCTGGATATGGCAAAAGAGGCGCTTCATGTGTGCCGATCCTTTGTGGACAGCTTTGGAAACAAGTTCCAGAATCTTCTGATCTATGGAAATACCGGAGTCGGAAAGACCTTTCTGACCCACTGTATTGCCAGAGAGCTGATGGATCATATTCACTCGGTGATTTACGTGACGTCCTCGCAGCTCTTTGATATTCTGGGAAGCAGAGAGTTTGACACAGACCCGGAGAAGCGCCAGGCCGGCGCCCTGCTGGACGAGTGCGAGCTTCTGATTATCGATGACCTTGGGACGGAGCTTACCAATTCCTTTACGGTCTCCCAGCTGTTTATCTGCCTGAATGACCGGATTTTGCAGAAGAAATCTACTATTATCTCTACCAATTTGTCATTAAATGAGATAAAATCAATATATAGCGAAAGAACGTTTTCCCGCATCAGCAGTAACTACCGCCTGCTCAAACTTGCGGGTGACGATATCAGAATCAAAAAGAAACTAATGAAATAGGAGGCAAAGCAATGCTGCACCGTACAGAACGAAATCTGGAAAATATCCCTGTAGGAGCCCTTGGCATTATCGCCCTGACGGGCTGTGAGGAGATGGGCCAGAAAGTCAATGACTATATTGTCAAATGGCGAAAAGAAGATGGACATGTCTTCAAAGACGACGTTGTTTTTACCGGATATGAAAAAGACAATTATCTGATCCACGCCGCTACACCGCGTTTCGGCTCAGGAGAAGCAAAAGGCGTACTCAGCGAATCCATCCGTGGAAAGGATATCTATCTGATGGTGGATGTCTGCAACTACAGCCTGACCTATTCCCTGAACGGTCAGATCAACCACATGTCCCCGGACGACCACTTTCAGAATCTGAAGCGTATCATCGCCGCGATCGGAGGGAAGGCGCGCCGTGTCAATGTCATCATGCCGTTCCTCTACGAGAGCCGCCAGCACAAGCGCAGCAGCCGTGAGTCTCTGGACTGTGCGCTGGCTCTTCAGGAGCTTGTAAAAATGGGTGTGGACAATATCATTACCTTTGACGCCCACGATCCACGGGTACAGAACGCGATTCCGCTGAGCGGATTTGAAACTGTCCGTCCGACTTATCAGTTTGTAAAGGGACTTTTAAGAACTGTAAAAGATTTGAAGATCGACAGTGATCACATGATGGCAATCAGCCCGGACGAAGGTGCGACCGGACGTGCAATCTATCTTGCCAATGTCCTTGGCCTGAATATGGGTATGTTCTATAAACGCCGTGATTACACAAGAATCGTTGACGGCCGCAATCCGATCGTTGCCCACGAGTTCCTCGGTGATTCCGTAGAGGGCAAGGATGTGATCATTCTTGACGATATGATCTCCTCCGGAGACAGTATGATCGATGTCGCAAAACAGCTGAAAGAAAGAAAGGCAAACCGGATCTTTGCCGCTGCAACATTCGGTCTGTTCACAAATGGTCTTGAGAAATTCGACAAGGCATACGAGGAAGGCATCATCAACAATATCCTCACAACTAACCTGATTTATCAGACGCCGGAGCTTTTAAGCCGTCCGTACTATATCAACTGCGACATGAGCAAGTACATCGCTCTTCTGATCGATACACTGAATCATGACGATTCTATCAGCAGTATCTTAAGTCCGAGCGAGCGTATCCAGCATGTAGTAAACAAATACCGCAACGGAGAGGAGATTTAATCCCATCCGTCACGGTATGCAAGATGCATATGATCAAGTGCTTCTTTTTCCCTGTTCTGACAGGTGAAGAGGAGCACTTGTTTTTTCTGTCCGGCCAGCCACCGGAGTGCCGCTTCCATTCGTTTATCATCGTAATACGCAAAGGTGTCGTCGAGAATGATCGGGAGTGGTTCTTCGTAAAGAATTTCAGATGCCGCCATCCTTACCGCAAAGTAGATCTGCTCAATCGTTCCCCGGCTCATCATGTGAATCGGAATCTTACGGATACCGTCAAAAATGCTGATTTCCAGCCCTTCTTCGATAAAGATCCTGGTATAGCGTCCGTCCGTAAGCTCTCCCAGAATTTCAGCTGCCCGCTTTGCAAGGCGGTTTCCTGTTTCTTTTCTTACATCTCCGGATACCTCCTGCATTCTTTCGGCCGCGAGTTCCAGTGCCGCTTTTTTCTGTTCCAGGTTCTTCTCCTCTTCGGAAACAGTACATGCCTCGGAAATCATTTCCTGCAGGTTCTCATATTCCACCTGTCTGTCTCTTCGGTCCGATCTCAGCTTCTCCCTGTTCCATTTCAGCTTGTCAATTCTTCTTCTGACAGCCTGTTCTTCCTCTGTCTGCTCTCTCTCCGGCTCCGGCCGCATTACCCAAAGTTCGGCCAGAAGCCCTGCCGCTGCCCAGATCACAGCTGTAAAATAACGGATGGAGGATGGAAGAAGTATCATCAGGAGAATCAGCACTACAAACCAGACCGCCGCTCCTTTCAGCGGGAACTTCTTCTTTTTCTGTTCACCCCGCGCCTGCTCATACGTATCCAGGAGCCGCTTCCCTCTCCGGATCTCTTCTTCGCCTGCTGCCGCTTCCCGTTGAATACGGTCCAGATCTTTTGCGATATATTCGGCCGCACGTTCCGCCTCTTCCCGTTTCTGAAGCCGTTTCCGGGCTTCCTCGCGCAGAAGAATGCTTATCTCCTTTTTTCGCTTCTGAAGTCCTGCAAGGGCCGCCTCCAGATCCATATTTCCCGCACCCGATGCATAATAGTTGGCCGCATAATTTTTCAGAGCAGAGGAAAGCTCTTCTCCAGGCCTGACCTTCAGCTGTCCGACTGCCACTGTATTTTCAAACCCGGCAGCATCCAGATCCAGCAGCAGCGCCTGAAGATCCCCGCTCTCTTCGGAAAGTTCCTCTCCATCATCCAGACAGAAAAGCCTTGTCTTCTTTCCCTTTCTGGCAAAATCCCTTTCCAGCTGGAAATGCCGTCCTCCGCTCTCAAACCGGACCATTCCGCAGTACTGAGTCGGATTCCTCCACGGCTCATACTGGTGGAACTCATCCTTTGCCGCGCCTCTTCCGCGTCCTCTTTCCACATCAAAGAGCATACTTTTAATAAACGCATAGACCGTCGATTTCCCCGCCTCATTTTCTGCGCTGAACAGATTGATCCCGTCGGAAAGTTCAATCGTTCTGTTATGGAATTTTCCGAAACTCCAAAGTTCCAGTCGCTCTAACTTCATCTCTTCTTGTATCCCCTTTTTCTCTCTTTTGTGTATCGGTTACTCTTTTCTCGTCTCCAGAATCGCCTGTACACCCTCGTACAACGCCATCTGCTCTACTTCGCCGCGGCTTTCCTCTTCCTGTTCAAGAAAACTCTGGATAAATCTTCCAAGGAGGTTCTGGCCGTTGGAAGCGCACAGCTTTTCATAGTCATAAGCCGGGGTTGTCATATCCCGGATGTCAACGACACCTCCGCCCGCATCCATATTTACGGTATCAAAACGGATATCCGGGTCCCGGAGTCCTTTCAGTGTAAAGCGGTACATATTTTCCACGCCGTTTTCCTCGATCTTCTCCCGGAGGGTATCCAGAAGGAGACGGCCTGTCATGTCCTCGTCCACCGGAATATCCAGATGGATGTACTCCCGCTTTGCCGCAGGAACAAACTCCGTCTCGACTACGCCATTCTCTGCGGTTCCTATCACATACCCGTGTTTTCCGGTGTCATTCGGGTCTGTCGGCTCCGGAGAACCGCTGTACCGGCATTTTCCCGTTATTTCCGGATCCGGTTTGTGAATGTGGCCAAGAGCCGTATAATCATAACCGAGCAGATCCACCTCTGCCCTCTTAAACGAAAGATGTTTCTCGTCTCCTCCGTGAAGGAGAAGAATCTCGTTTTCCATGCTCCGGACACACTTCCACTCTACCCTGATTCCGCCCTGCAATTCTCTGTCCAGGTAACTGAATCCGGATACTGCGGTCCGAAATTCCGGGAACTCGACTTTCAGAAGGCGTCCTTCCAGAAGCGGGACGACATTGCCCGCCCACTTGAAATTCCGGTACATGGAATTAGGTTTTAAGTAATCATGATTTCCGGCCGTAAATACGACTTTTGTATGAGACAGTCCCGCAAACATGGCGTTGAGCTCTTTCAGTTCCCGTAAAAGCGGCTGTCTGTGGAACACATCCCCCGAAATCAGAAGCAGGTCAATCTGCTCGTCCTCACACCGGTCAAGAATGCTTTTGAAGGTCTCCCAGATCTCTTCCGGGCGTCTCTTCGTATATTCCGGTCCCGCATCAGGCCTCACTCCGAGATGCAGGTCCGATGTATGTATGAATTTCATCCTGAAGTTCCCCTTTCTCTTTCTTTGGAAGGACTACGATAAACCGGGTCTCATGATCATCGCTCTGAGCAGAGATTCTGCCGCCGTGAAGTTCCACGATCTCTTTTGCGATGGCAAGACCGAGCCCCGCTCCTCCGGTTTCACTGGACCTGGAATCGTCCGCCCGGAAGAATTTCTCAAAAATATGCTGCAGCTTGTCATTGGAAATTTTCGGTCCTTCGTTGACAAAGACAATCAGCGCGTTACTCTCATCCTGTGAAACATGGATCCGGATCGTCGAATCCTTCCTGCAGTAGGCAATGGCGTTCCGCATGAGATTGTCAAATACTCTGGCAAGCTTGTCCGGGTCGGCCCGGACAACGATATCGTCATCCGCCTCCACCTCACATTTTAAGTTCTTGCCCTGAAGGACCGCGTACATCTCATCTGCAATCTGCTCCAGCATTCTGCTTAAATTCAGTTCTGTCTTTTCCAGAACAATGTCCTGTGCATTAAATTTCGTGATCTCAAAAAACTCTTCGATCAGTTTCCCGAGTCGGATTGCCTTCTCAAGTGAAATCCCCGTGTACTTGATCCTCTCCTCCTCCGGAAGATCCGGATGGGATTCCAGCATACTCAAATACGCCACAATGGATGTCAGCGGCGTTTTGAGGTCATGCGCCAGAAAGACGACCAGATCATTCTTTCTCTGTTCACTTTCCTGCACCTCACGCTCCTGCCGCTCCAGCGTATACTTGATATTGTTCAGCTTTGTCTCGATCGGCTCCAGTTCCGGAATCAGATGGATCGGCTCCTGGGAACGGGAGACGAGTTTCCCGATCTCTTTTTCAACGTCTTCCAGATACGTAATCATTTTTGACAGCGCAATATAGAAAAAAAGCGCAAACAGTGCCAAAAACCCGATCATCATGAAGAACGTCTTATTGTTTCCAAGAATCTGCCAGTACAATGCGATGGCATGCTGCTCTTCTACATGAAAGAATTTCAGGAAGCCGATGAAAATCTCGGATACGTCATCGTTGTAGACCCCATCGATGATGTATTCCAGCAGAAATCCACCGACCAGAACTGTAAGCGCGGTGATCAATACTGTCTGCAGAAGCAGGCTGATCTTCAGTTTCCTGTATTTACTTTTCTTAAATTTTTTCAATCTACTCTTCAACCTTGTATCCCACTCCCCAGACCGTCTTGATGAAATCTGATTTTCCCATAGGACCGCTCATCTTCTCCCGAAGATGTCTGATATGTACCATGACGGTATTGTTGCTGTTCTTATAGTACTTCTCGTGCCATACGTTTTCAAAGAGCTCTTCCGAACTGATGACCTTTCCTCTGTTCTCACAGAGCAGCCACAAAATGTCAAACTCGATCGGAGTCAGTGTCAGATTTTTTTCATTGAAGACACACTCGTGGGAATTGCGGTCCAGAAACAGACCGCCAAAATCAATGACATCGCTCTCCGCCCTGCCGCCGTCATTGTACTTCGTGTAGCGGCGGATCTGTGCCTTTACTCTGGCAACCAGCTCCAGCGGGTTAAACGGCTTTGCGATGTAATCGTCCGCTCCGAGTGTCAGTCCGGTAATCTTGTCGATATACTCGGTCTTTGCCGTCAGCATGATCACCGGGAAATTGTACTTCTCCCTGATCTTTTTCAGAATCGTAAATCCATCGATATCCGGCAGCATGACGTCCAGAAGCGCCAGATCAATCTTCGTGGTTTCTATACAGGCAAGGGCCTCCTCGCCCGTATAGAATTTCAACACCTCATACTGGTCATTTTTCAAATACAGCTCAATAACATCCGCTATCTCCCTCTCATCATCCACAACCAGAATATGATTCATGATTTCTCCCCTTTTCTGAATTTTATCTACAGTTCACAGTTGTTGACCGTTCTTGGGAACGGCAGTACGTCACGGATATTGGACATTCCGGTCAGGTACATGATGCACCGTTCAAATCCGAGTCCGTAGCCTGCGTGACGGGTGGATCCGTATTTTCTCAGATCCAGATAGAATCCGTATTCATCCAGATCCATGCCGAGTTCCTCCATTCTGCTGCGGAGTTTTCCGTAGTCGTCCTCCCTCTGGCTTCCTCCGATGATTTCACCGATTCCCGGCACAAGGCAGTCCATGGCGGCAACGGTCTTTCCATCGTCGTTCTGCTTCATATAGAATGCTTTGATTTCCTTCGGATAGTCGGTTACAAATACCGGTTTCTTATAAATTTCTTCGGTCAGGTATCTCTCATGCTCGGTCTGAAGATCACATCCCCATGATACCTTATACTCGAAGTTGTCGTTGTTTTTCTCCAGAATCTCAATCGCTTCTGTATATGTCACTCTTGCGAATTCGGATTCGACCACATTTGTCAGACGGTCCAGAAGTCCTTTGTCAATAAAGGAGTTGAAAAACTTCATCTCTTCCGGTGCGTTTTCCATCACGTAGCGGATCACATATTTTAACATTGCTTCTGCAAGATCCATATCGTCTTCCAGATCCGCAAATGCGATCTCCGGCTCGATCATCCAGAACTCTGCCGCATGGCGGGTCGTGTTGGAATTCTCCGCACGGAATGTCGGTCCGAATGTATAGACATCACGGAAGGACTGTGCAAATGTCTCTGCGTTGAGCTGTCCGCTTACCGTCAGGCTTGTGTGTTTGTTGAAGAAATCCTTGCTGTAATCGATGCTTCCATCTTCCAGTTTCGGCGGATTCTGAAGATCCATTGTCGTTACCTGGAACATCTCTCCTGCACCCTCACAGTCGCTTCCGGTGATCAGCGGAGTGTGCACATACACGAATCCTCTCTCCTGGAAGAACTGGTGAATCGCGTAGGCTGCAAGAGAACGTACGCGGAACACTGCCTGGAACGTATTTGTTCTTGGGCGCAGATGTGTCATTGTTCTTAAAAATTCCAGTGTGTGGCGCTTCTTCTGAAGCGGGTAGTCCGGAGCGGAAGCTCCTTCTACCGTAATCTCTTCTGCCTGAATCTCAAACGGCTGCTTTGCCTGCGGCGTCGCAACGAGAGTTCCCTTTACTACAATGGCTGCCCCTACGTTTAATCTGGAGATCTCTTTGAAGTTCTCCATCGTATCGTGGTATACCACCTGAATCGGCTCAAAGAAAGAGCCGTCATTTACTACAATAAAACCAAACGCCTTGGAATCCCGGATGCTTCTTACCCATCCTCCGATGGATACCTCCTTGTCCAGGTACGAATCTGTTTTCCTGTATAATTCTTTTACTGTTACTAATTCCATCTTTATTATCCTCCAGTCTCTTTTCGACTTTGTATCATTATAGCATGGTTTGTGCTATTGTGTATATCCCACAAACGTATTCCCGCTTGCATTTACCATCTGATCCATCTCTTCAAATGTCACCGTGTCCACTTCCTGTGTGGAAAGATTGAGATACTGAACATTCGTCCGACTGTATCCCGTCAAAAGTACTGCATTGCCGTTTCCTGTCAGCGCCGCCACCGGAGTGCCCTGTCCGATCAGATAAAGGACGTCTTCTGTCCGGCAGTCGGAAAGTTCCAGCGCTTCCCCGGAAACCTGGCTGCCTATGAAGTCAATGATGGATTCTCCATCCTCCATATCCTTCTGGAAATCAATCTCATTTCCTGCTGAGGCAAGGATGATTCTCATACATGCTTCCAGCGTGCTCTCACCCTCACGGACCGCAGTATCTCCAAGATCCGAAATCTCATACGCAGACGGCCTGTTGCCGCTTTCATATACATTTGCCAGTCTGGAGGTCACCGCTACTCCGCTGAATTCGGATGCTCTCTGCACCGCATATCCCGCATTCTGGTAAATCCCCTGAAGTTCACCGTATCCATAGACATAGTAGGTTCCCTTCCGGGACGGTGAATCAAAGGAAAGCGTCATCTGCTCCCTTGCGATCGTAAGCTGCGGCTTTAGAATCTTCGGAGAACTGTCGTCCACTCCATCCTCGTAGGTAATCCGCATTTCACGGCCTTTGAGCTCGCTTGTATAGGAATCAATCGTGATATTGCTCTCTTCCCTCTCTTCATTGTTCGTAATATAATCTTCGCTTGTATACGTATAGAAATCTCCGCTTTTTACGGCACGTTTCAACGTCGCCATATCGTTTTCAAATACGACGTCCAGAATAAAGATGTTATCCGCCTGGTAGTCTTTGACCGTTTCGTTTTTCTGGTTGCGGATTTCCAGACGGTACATCGGAAGCACTGTCTCGCCGGATGCTGTCGTGCCCGAGTCGCCGCTCCTTGCAGTTCCAAACACGAAGTCATTCCGGATAAATCCGAGCGGCCGGATGCTTTCATCCGCACCTGCCTCCACCTGATATCCCTTTCCGGTGGAAAGATTCAACACCTCTATCTGAGTCGCATTATTGATCTCCCCGTCCTTCTGGTATGCCAGAAGATGGCCGTCCCCGGAGCTTACATACTGCCCCGTTTCCAGATTGGTCACAAGCGTGGTACGCGTATTATTGACCAGATCTACCTCATACAGCGTTCCTTCCTGCATCACATACAGCTTTCCGCTGGAATTGCTGTAATAAAGAAGCTTGCCCGGATCATTTGTCAGCACCGGGTAGGACTTTGTACTTGGGATAAATACCTTCTCCTCCACGGAATTTTTATTGATATCGTAATAATATACGCTGACGCCGACCTCGCCTTCATGAGTGCCCCTGTTTACATAGCCGGACACCGTAAATGTCGTACTTCCATCCTCGTCCATGGATACAAGCTGTACGCTGTGCTGGTCGTAACCATTCTGCGCATTCTGGCTGCCGCTGTCCGCATAGCTGAATACACGGGAGAGTTCGTCGTTTTCCTTATTGTAGTTCCAAAGCTCCCTCTCTTGTACAAAGGAGACGACTGTTCCCTCCTGATTGATCAGATAATCCACATCGGAATCTGTCACTCCGAGAAGAACACCATTCTCATCGATGTCATTCTCTTCCCCGTCGAAAAGCTGGTTCATCGTCCGGTTATAGTCCAGAAGATACATCTGCTGATTTTCCGAATATCTGACACGGAAAAACTCTTTGACATTATACCGGTCTGTCTCGTTTTCGCCTTCCCCTTTACAGTCAACCTGATAGGTCAGAAGGACAGACATGTACATCGAGTTGGCTTCCTTGATATCCCACCGGACATCCCCGACGATCTCAGGCGCAAGGTCTCCCCATGTTACATGCTCAAAATCCGAGTGAATCGTGACAGTCTGGTACGTTGTGTTGTCGCCCTCACTGCTTGGCTCCAGCGCGGACTGCAGTTCTGCTGCCGCATCTTTGTCCCTCTCTTTGTCAAAAAAGTTCTTGATATAGGCCATGCAGCGGTTCATATTCCAGTTGGATCCGTCTGAAATCCGTGTGTAATAATATGCCCGTTCGTCATCGTCAAAGGAAATCGTCACTCTCAGGAAGCGCTCTCCCTCTTCCAGAACCTTCTCCGGAATTTCGATCTGAGCCGCATTTTCTTTCAGCTCCAGATCGGCCGAATACAGCTTTTTCCTGCCGTCGATGGAATAGATCTCATAGGATGCGGAACGGACCGTTTTGTCGTTTTCCTTCACCTGCATGCTGATTTTGCCGTCCATGACCGGTGTGATCTGGTCACGCATGGTCGCCATTTCCATCTCATTCGTATATCCGGCAAGCGTGTTGAATGTATAAGAATCATGGGTAAAAGAAACCTGCGGAAGCGACGCATTTCCAATGTCTGCCGTCATATCCACATGGTTTCTGTTCACCGCATAGCTGAATATGATAATCGCCACTACGAATACGCAGGCCAGAATACCTGCATGTATCGCTTTTTTTCTCATGAATAACTCCCCTTTTTTATAAAAGCTTTCCTATTGTCGGTTTCACATGAAGAAATTCCTCGCACGCTTTTATTATGTGCTGATTTTCCGCTTTCTTCCCTGTTTTAACTGCACGGATCAGAATATTTTTCGGCGTGTGTTCCATGTCGATGAACTCCAGAATCTGAGTATCATACCCCTCTTTTTTCAGATACTCGGCGCGGAGCCCGTCTGTGACCAGAGCCGCCATTCTTTCTTTCAGAAGCCCGTAGGACAATACCGGGCTTAAAATGTCATTTTCAATCTGCCGGTTCAGCTCATGCTGGTAGCACGGCACGGAAAGAATCACGTCCGCACCCCAGGAAACCGCCTTTGCAAGGGCATAGTCTGTTGCCGTATCGCAGGCGTGGAGCGTCACCACCATATCGACCTTCGTCATTCCTTCATACTGCGCAATGTCTCCGGTCAGGAAGTGGAGATGGTCGTAGCCATATTTCTCTGCAAGTGCGTTGCAGTGCTCGATCACATCTTCCTTCAGATCCAGTCCCACCATGCGGACCTCGTACCCTCTCATCTCATGCAGAAAATAATACATGGCAAAGGTCAGGTACGACTTCCCGCATCCGAAATCCAGAATCGTGATCTCCCGGTCTTTCGGAAGCTTCGGAAGGACATCCTCGATAAATTCCAGATACCGGTTGATCTGGCGGAATTTGTCGAATCTGGAGCGGACAATCTTTCCCTCCTGCGTCATGACTCCAAGATCACGCAGGAACGGAATATCCATTCCTTCCTTTAATATATACTGTTTCTCCCGGTTGTGGGAAAGATCCTGTTTCCCCTGATCCGGGCGTGTTACCTTTTTTCTGTTGATGGTCACTTTCCCCTTCTTGCTGATCAGCACCGATGCCCGTTCGCTTTTTGTGTCAATCTGCATCTGGCGGAAATGCTCCATCCACTCACAGGCGCGGTCCACCGCTGCCTTCGCTTCCAGATTCTCATGAAAAACCTGTTTCCCTTTAAAAATCTCAAACTGAAATACGAGATTTCCTTTTTTAAGCACCGGACGGATCCGGCCCTTGAACGCTTTTTCTCTGTCTCTTGGGTTACTCAGAACCGCGGACAGAAGCTCTATGCAAAATACCTGTTCCAGGTATGCTCTCAGTTCTTCCATTTGGAACTTCCTTTCCACTTTTTTCTTGTATTATTGTAATGCGTATTCCGCCAAAACGCAAGGAGAGGATATCGAAATACCCTCTCCTGAATCTAAAGATTTCCTTATTTTTTATCTGTTTCTTCCGGTTTTGTCTCCGGCTCCGTTTTCTTGTCTTCTTTTTTCGGCGTCTGCTCCTTGATCAGCCGTCTCACCCGTGGAAAAGTAATGATTACCTTAAACAGATCGCCGTCAAGATAAAGCTCAAACGTTCCTCCCTGAAGCTCCGTCAGATTTTTTGCGATGGAAAGGCCAAGTCCGCTTCCCTCTGTGCTCCGTGATACGTCTCCCCGGATAAACCGCTCTGTCAGTTCATCGGCTGAAATATTCAGCTGCTGATCCGAAACATTTTTCAGGATAAACTTTGCCGTCCCCGGCTGGAGCATCAGATCCGCATAGACGCGGCTTCCTTCCATGGCGTATTTTGCCGCATTGTTAAAGATATTGGCAAATACCCGCCACATCCTTCTGCCATCCACCCGGACAGTTACCGGTTCATCCGGCATATTGAGGATCACTTTGATATTGCGCGCTTCAAACTTCTCCTCGTATTCTCCTTCCACCTGATAGATCAGTTCCACCAGATTCAACGTCATAAATTCTAGCTTGATATTTCCGCTGCTGACTTTTGAAGCCTCCACCACGTCTTCTGTCAGGGTCTTCAGTCTCTGGGCCTTCATCTCCAGAATGTTGAGGTAATTCTGAATTTTCGGATCCTGGAAATTTTCTCGTTTTAAGATGTCCACGTAATTGATAATGGACGTCAGCGGCGTCTTGATATCATGCGACACGTTCGTGATCAGATCAGTCTTGAGCCGCTCATCCCGGACACTTTTCTCCAGTGCACGGTTCAGGCCCTCGCCCAGCCGGTTGATTGTCTGGGCGATTTCCAGCGTTTCGCCTCTTAAATCATCCAGCGGAATCTTGTAGTTTACATTTCCTTTCGCAATCTCAAGCAGCCCTTTTTTAATCTTCTGCCTTGCCAGAGCATACCTCACGAGAAATACGCCCACTCCAATATTGACCACAATGCCGATAACCATCAGCGGAGTATTTCCCCACGTAATCAGCTCCACAAGAAGGAAAGCAATGTAAGCCACCACGATTTTGGTTGTCGTCTTCTTATTTCTCCATCCATGTCTGAAAATCTCGCAGACCGCTTTCATAATACTGTTCTTCCAGAGCGTATGAGCCTTGATCCTCCGAACCATGCTCAGGTAGAACCAGAAGAAGAACAGACAGCTTACAAAAGCGATTGTTCCCGCCATCACCATAGTGTAGATCGGCAGTCCGTCTTCCCTCCAGATATCGGAAGAGTAGTAATAATCGTATGCCATCACGTACTGGGATCCCCACTCGGAAATCAGATACATGCTCATGATCCAGAATATGATTACAAATGCCGCCGCCATCTCTGTCTTCCACCGGTCGAATCCGGACAGCGCAATCTCCCCGTTCTCAGAACGGTTGCTGTGTCCGGAGATTACAGTCAGACATACAAGCAGGATAAAGAAAAGAATCAGCGTTCCCCATGCCGCCTCACACGCAATCGTGATATACGGCACAATCTCCTGATAATATTCTCTGTCACTCTCAAACTCATCCGGAACCGAGTAGGTCGTATCAACGGATGCCATAAAGACATAATTGGTATTACGTCCGATGATCCGGTGGGATTCCACAATATCCGATTTCCACTCCTGCGCGCTCTGCGCCGGATTCTCAAACGTTGACTCAAACCCGGCAAGCTTCGGTGTCACAATAACGTATGCACCTGCCTGCTTGATCTTCTCCTGATAATGATCAATCTCTTTAATATCCTGGAATTCCTGCCGGTTGGAATAAATCTCGTTCTCGTCATAGTCTACATAAATGTAACTGTAATTGGTATTTCCTTCTTCCCATCCTCCCGGCGCTTCTTTATAGTTTTGAATATCACCTGAAATCGCCGCCAGTGTGTTGGACAGGGCATGATATGCATCTGCAAGCTTTCCATTCCACCGCTCATCTGTATTTGCAAGCTCCACCAGATTTGCAGCTCCATCCAGAGAATACGGTTCCTTTAAAACTTCTTCGCCCAGCCCCAGATTCCAGCAGTCCGCATAAAGTTTCTGCCCGTTCTGATCCAGCACTTCTCCATAGCCTGCCGTATTGTAATCATCTTCCAGAAGTGCCGAAAGCTTCTCCTCATTGGAAACAAATTCACCATTTGACGCAAAGACAAGCTCTCCTGCGGACATTTTGTTCCGGAAATCATCCCCATAATAATAGTGGTAGCTTCCGTCCTCTTTCAGGCACACAATCACGGTTGTCACATAGTCATGCAGGAACTGGTCCCAGCTTTCCTGATCCGCCGCCGCGTTCTGATATCCCCGGCTCCACTGCTCCAGGTCTTTCAGCCGGTAGGCGATGCCGGAATGATTTGTCCCGTCCTGGTCCAGGCTTCCATTATCATAACGTACCACATCAATCAGCTTATCGGGATTGTAGCTTCCGTTTGTCTCGAACTTTGCTTTGGTATCCAGCTGATCCAGGACTTCCCGGGACATAGTCTTCATCCTGTTCTCAAACTGGGCAGTTGATTCATAATGGCTCTGCACCTTTTCAAACGGAATCAGATAACGAAGTCCTGCCGAGGTCCCGACCCAGACAAAGCTCACCACACTTACGACAATGCACAGGTGCGCCAGAATCAGGAGCAGTCCCTTACATGTTGCAGAATAAAACCATTTATTCATATCGTTTTTCTATCTGCTCCTTCCTAAAGCTTTTCAATTTTATATCCGACTCCCCATACGACCTTCAGATAGCGCGGGTCTTTCGGATTGATCTCAATCTTCTCACGGATATGCCTGATATGAACCGCCACGGTATTATCCGCCCCGATCGCCTCTTCGTTCCAGATGTTTTCATAGATCTGGTCGATGGAAAAGACCTTGCCCTGATTCTTTACAAGCAGGAGGAGAATATCGTACTCCGTCGGCGTCAGCTTCACAACCTCGCCGTCCACCGTCACTTCCTTGAGATCATCGTTGATGGTAAGACCTCCCACCGTGTAGATCTCTTCCTGATCTCCGGCGCCGACCGTGCTGCCAAGCTTCGTATATCTGCGGAGCTGTGACTTGACTCTCGCCACAAGCTCCAGCGGATTGAACGGCTTTGTCACATAGTCGTCGGCTCCGATATTCAGCCCGAGAATCTTGTCTGAGTCCTCTGATTTCGCTGAAAGAATGATAATCGGAAGACTCATTTTCTCCCGGATCTTCAGCGTCGCCCGGATCCCGTCAAGCCTTGGCATCATCACATCGATCACAAGCAGATCCACCTTCTCCTCATTCAGAACTTTCAGTGCCTGCTCCCCGTCATACGCTTTCAGTATCCGGTATCCTTCCTGAGACAGATAAATCTCAATCGCTTCTACAATTTCCTTATCATCATCACATACTAAAACGGTATACATCGTCTCTCACCTCTCTAATATTCCTGAAATAGAAAGCGGGCTTCCCCCCTTGTTTTCGCACGCAGAATCCCCGCTCTTTTTTCTACTTATTAGAATACCAGAAATTTTTTAAGAGCCAAAGCATAAATTCTTAATTGTTGATGAATATGTCCGTTTTTATTCATTGCAGGGTCCAATCAAGTATGGTAAATTATTAGGAGGGGAAATTTTAAAATGGAAGAGAGGTTAGTCTATGGATACACTAAAACGTTTTATTCACTATTATAAACCTTACCGGACGGTCTTTTTTCTGGATCTGCTCTGCGCGGCTGTCATCAGTCTGATCGATCTTGTCTACCCGCAGATTCTAAGGACCGCTACAAACTCTCTGTTCACCAGAGACAGCAGCACCATCCTGAAGATGCTTCTGCCGATCGGTATCGGACTTTTCGTCATGTACACCATCCAGAGTCTCTGCAAGTACTACGTCAGCTACCAGGGACATATGATGGGTGCCAATATGGAACGGGATATGCGCCAGCAGCTGTTTGAGCACTACGAGACGCTTTCTTTTTCCTATTATAACAGCCACAATTCCGGCCAGATGATGAGCAAGCTCGTATCCGACCTGTTTGATATTGCCGAGTTTGCCCACCACGGACCGGAAAACCTGTTCATTTCACTGATCAAGATCATCGGTTCCTTTATCTTTTTATTCCTGATCAACTGGCGGCTCGCCATTCCTCTGGCAGTCATCGTTGTGATCATGTTCTTCTTCTCCCTGAAGCAGAACAAACGTATGCAGGAAACCTTTATGGAGAACCGCCGCAAGATCGGTGATGTCAATGCAAGCCTGCAGGATACCCTCGGCGGAATCCGTGTTGTGCAGTCCTTTGCAAACGAAGAAATTGAAAAGAAAAAATTCTCAAAGAGCAACCATGCGTTCCTGCTTTCCAAGGACGCCAACTATAACTGCATGGGCGGGTTCATGGGATGGAATCTGTTCTTCCAGGGCATGATGTATCTTGTCACACTGGTATTCGGCGGATATCTCATCGCACACGGACAGATGGATCCGGCGGATCTTGCCATGTATGCGCTGTATATCGGAATCTTCATCAGCCCGATCCAGATCCTTGTGGAGCTGGCAGAGATGATTCAGAAGGGATTCTCCGGATTCCGGCGTTTCCTCGATGTCATGGATACAGAGCCGTCCATTCAGGACAAGCCGGACGCAAAAGACCTGACCGATGTGAAAGGCCTTGTCTCCTACGAGGATGTATCTTTCTGTTATGATGACGATGATACACCGGTTCTCCAGAATGTGTCCTTCCAGATCCCGGCCGGCCGCTCCATCGCACTGGTAGGCCCGTCCGGCGGCGGAAAGACGACAATCTGCAACCTGCTGCCGCGCTTTTATGATGTCACAGGCGGACGCATCACCATCGACGGCAAAGATGTCCGAGGGCTGACATTAAAATCCCTTCGGAATAATATCGGAATTGTCCAGCAGGATGTCTATCTGTTCTGCGGAACCATTAAGGAAAACATTGCTTACGGAAAACCGGGCGCTTCCATGGATGAAATCGTGGACGCTGCCAAACGCGCCAATATCCATGACTTCGTCATGTCTCTGCCTGATGGCTATGACACCTATGTGGGCGAACGTGGAACAAGGCTCTCCGGCGGACAGAAGCAGCGGATCTCCATCGCGCGTGTCTTCCTGAAGAACCCGCCGATCCTGATCCTCGACGAAGCGACCAGCGCACTGGACAACGAAAGCGAACGCCATATTCAGAAGAGTCTTGAGGCTCTGGCAAAGAACCGTACTACCATCACAATCGCACACCGGCTCTCCACGATCCGGAACGCCGACGAGATTATCGTCATCACGGAAAACGGTATCGCTGAACGCGGTTCCCACCAGAATCTTCTGAAACGAAACGGCATCTACGCACACTATTACAAGATGCAGTTTGAAGGTCTGGAAACCGAAGAAATGATGTAAAACATACAGGGTAAATCCCTTAAAAATGTGCGCCTCCCAGCGCACGAAACTGCAGAAGCCGGGACTTTTCCAGTACCCCGGCTTCTGTTTTTCTTAATAATTTTTGCATTTCTTTTATAGAATCAACACATTTTAGACACATTTTCTGGTTATACTAGGACTCAGATAGTTGATAAACAAATCACTATCTCCCCCCTCATAAAGTAAGCACTTCGGAGAGATACCTCCAAGTGCCACTTTACTCTCATTCCTTTAGATAACTTATAAACAGCGAAACCCGTCAGTTGAAAGACTGACGGGTTTTCGCTGTTTATGGGTTTTGAAATACACTATATCTACTAATCATACTACTTGAATAAATACTCATATTTCCTCCGTTGCTGCAGAAGAATGTTTCGTACTCTTTTTTTGATCTCCGCCGGATAGTATGATTCTTCATCCAGAAACCGGGTGATCACACGGTCGTCGAATGAAAAAGATACCGTTTGTCCATATAGTTCTTCTACTGCATCCAGCTGTTCCTCAAAGCTTGAGCTTATTGTTTTTGCCTGTGCCTTCGGAATCAGCTCCACACTATCTTCTCCAATTGGATAATCTACTGTCAGATCAGACAACAGGGCAGATCCATGATCAAAGATCGGACAATAATGATAGACTCCGGCCGGATCATAAAGTACCGCGATATTATGCATATGCCTGTCTTCATTCAGAAACAGCGCATCTACTGTCAACATTCTGCACAGATATCTTCCGAATTCCTTTAAGCCGGTCATCTTTTCCACCTGTTCTGTCAGGAAAAGTGCTCGTTCTTTGACTCCCTGTATCTTGAATATATTTCGATACAAGCTTCCTCCATAAAAACTTCCAAACAGCCGCTCCAATGTGATCAGCTGATATCCTTTCGGCAGGAAATTTCTGCTTTTGCATCCGCAGTAGGTGCTGCTTTTATATTCAATCTTTTCTGTCTGATACATAATATACTCATTTTCATCCATATCAGAATACTTCAGAAGAGATGAAACCATATATTCCGCCAGTCCTTCATATCCGATATAGTCCGCTTTATACCAGGTACCATCCTCTTCCCATTTCAGCTGATTTCCCTTGGATGATTGTATCGGGGAATTTCTCAAATCTTTTTCTAACAGTCTAACCATGATCTTTACTCCTCAATCTGAATCCAAAAATCATCCTCTGCCATCCGCCCTTCTGTTTTCTGAACAATCAGGAACGGATCATAAAATGGAAGATTCAGCTCTTCCAGCATGATTTTCATTTTATCCCGTGTCCTGGGGAAACAGCGGGATTCTAAAAATTCCTCATAATCTTTGTAGTCCGGATTTTCATTTCTTCCAAACGCACAGAAAACCGGATCCTGCACAAAATTTTTTATTTTTATTCTTTTCTGTCGTTCCTCCACATCAATCACTGTGCAAAGGCGGTCATGATACATGTATCTGAGACGAAGTGGAAATGTTTTTTCCGGTATTTCCAGTTCGTCTGCCAGCCAAATCCTGTCCCAGAGAATTCCAAGCAGTACAGCCGCAGCACCCTTTACCGTCCCCCGGCTGCTTTCCCAATGTTCCACTGTCTTAACCGATACATTCATCAGATCTGCCAGTTCTTTTTGCTTCAAATGCAGTCTCTGCCGTATCACCTTTACTTCTTCTGCGGATACTGTCTTCTGTATGGCAAATTCCATATCACACCTCCGGATTTTCCTTTTATATGTCGTTTAAATGTCGTCCTTTGATATAAGTATATCTCTTTTATCCCTAAAATCAAGAAATATATTTTAAAATAACTACTAAATTTTAGTAGTGTTTGAGTTTCCTGTTAAACAAAACTGCCGTCACTGTGCATCACACAGCAACGGCATTTTTTCATTTTATGGATATCTGAAAGTTGTTTCTTTTATACGCTAAAGAATGCTATCCCATAAAGCCCGATCATCATCACAGCCAGAACACGGATAAACAAACGGCAGTTTTCTCTTCCGTAACGGAATACCAGATTCTGCGGACATACCGGAACAAGGAATAAAAAGACACCCCAGGTGGACTTAATCAGAAATTCAAGAATTCTGCTGTTCACCGTCAGATAGTTCAGCAACATCAGGACGACAGCACTCATCAGCCAGACTGCCATAAAATATCCAAATGATATGGACTCCTGCAAACGCTCGGATAACATTGCAAACCGCTTCATATTCATCCCTTCTTTCCTTTTTTTCATTATACATCTGTTTCGATAAAAAATCTACAGCCTGGCCATGATTTAATTGGACTTCAGGAATATTATCGATTCATCCGCTCTACAAACTCTTTTGGTTTCACGGTCAGTTCGGCCCACGCCGGCCTGAATCCGCTTCGTATCGCATTTCTGGCAGACCGGATATTGGACCATGCACAGCAGTAAAACGGCACTTTCCCACGTTCCAGTATTTCCAGTGCAAGGGTGCCGGTGAGTGCCGACGCAATTCCCTGACGGCGGTATTGTGGCAGTACGTCAATTCCAATCTGCCACATACTGTCGCAGTCCGCTGAACACGCTGCCAGCCCGATCAGGCGGCCGTCATTGTCATACGCTCCGACCCCAAGCACATCCAGTTCTTTTCTGCCCTCAGAAAGCGCATTTTGCCACTCCGGCCGATAAAGCTCCTGAAAATTGCTGTTTTCCAGCAACCGCATCTCATATCGACAGTCTCCCTTTGTAAAGGCATTCACATCCGGCAGAAAATACTCTGCCATAAAGCACACCATCAGATCGTGCTCTGCAAATGCTTCATTCAGCACATGTAGATTCGGCGTCTCAAAACAGTGCTCCACCGGATATTTCTGAATATAATTCCGGACAATTTCCTCATATCTTCTATCAATGGATGCCACAATATTGTTTCCATAAGAAATCAGGTTGCACGCAAGCGGCAGTTTCAGATATCTGCGTGCATCCGGATTCTTCCTGGATGTTACAATAACCGGTTCCGTTTTCATAAAATCCTCCGGCTGACAGTTTGCGTCAACGGCAGACTGTTCTATGGCAATCCTAAGGATCTCCTTATTTGTCATCATCGCTTTTTCCTCTCTTTTTATCAAGTTATTTTCATTGCAACTTAAGCTGCCTGTAGCAATTACGGTTCTTTTTTATAAATGTTCTGTCTTAACCGTACGGATTTGAATCAAAATACGGTTAAAAATAGCGATTGCTCTATTTCAGAGGTATTTCTTCCGATTTGAATACGGTTATCTTATTCTGAATACACACTTTTAACCGTACCAGACCGTTTAAAA
>LBJMC04202__coassemble_192_pt1 | contig 61642 bp, 57 predicted proteins | sample LBJMC04202__metabat2_high_PE_002 | metagenome-assembled genome bin LBJMC04202 | reverse complement strand
AAGAAAACGAATGAGAGGTGAATGGCATGGAGCGTTGCGGCTGGTGTATGTGCAATGAGAAAATGATGAAGTATCACGATGAAGAATGGGGTGTCCCGCTCCGGGATGACCAGAAGCAGTTTGAGTTTTTGATGATGGAAGTCATGCAGTGCGGGCTGAATTGGAATATGATGATTCAGAAGCGGGAAATTTTTCGTGCCTGTTTTGATTCCTTTGATTTTGATAAAGTGGCAGCATACGGAGAGGCAGATATTGAAAGGATTATGGGAACCGAAGGTATGATCCGCTCCCGGAGAAAGATCGAGGCGGTGATCCATAATGCCAAATGCTTTCAGAAGATCAGGGAAGAGTTCGGTACTTTTTCTGATTATATCTGGAGTTTCACAAAAGGGAAAACATATCTGTATACCGGGCATCAGAAAGGAGAGGTTCCAGCCAGAAACGGATTATCTGACAGGATCAGTAAAGATCTGAAAAAGCGGGGATTAAAATATATGGGTTCGGTGACTGTTTACTCCCATCTGCAGGCATGCGGCATCATCAATGACCATAAGGAAACGTGTTTCCGGTATCAGGAACTGTTAGAAATGTCGGATGCAGTACATAAAAGAAGAGATAAAGAGTAATAGAAACGGGGCGGATAAAATGATCAAGTATCAGGATATTGTTTTGTTAAATGGTATATTGGAAGAGAGCGGTACACGATTTCATGTGGAGTATAAAAATGAGGAGACCGCCTGCGTCATTCTGCCGGGAGAATGCTGTCTGACAGAGGAAGCAAGAGAGACTGCGATAAAATGTATTCAGGAATATTATGCATCAAAAGGAGAAGAAGTCCGTTTTTCAGAAGATGGATACTACTTTTTCTGTTCTGAGATTTAGTGGCTTTGGAGAGAAATGGTAATCATCTTAAAAAGGTACCTTGACTTTTCAAAAAAGTGTGTATATAATATCTACATTTACACACAAAACAAGAAAAGAGGGTGAAAAAGATGAAGCATATTGACATCAAAAAACTATTGACAGACGCCGAAAGCTATGTTGATACTTCGGTTACAGTCTGCGGGTGGGTGAGAACTGCCAGAAATTCCAAAAGCGTTTCCTTTATTGAATTGAACGATGGTACTTGTCTGAATAATATCCAGTTGGTGATTGACAAGAATGAAGTGGAAGTAAATAAAAATGCGTTCAATGTGGGAGCAGCGTTAAAGGCAGTCGGCTCTTTTGTCAGATCCGAGCGCAATGGTTATGAAATTCAGATTCAGACGATTGAGGTGCTTGGTAATTGCCCGTCTGATTTTCCTCTTCAGAAAAAGCGTCACACGGTAGAGTTTTTGAGGACGATTCCGCACCTTCGTGTGCGCACGAGATATTTTGAGGCATTATTTGCGGTTCGTGATCAGCTGTCCTATGCGGTTCACGACTATTTTCATAAAAACGGATATAAATATGTCCATACCCCGATTATTACGGGAAGCGACTGTGAAGGAGCAGGGGAAATGTTCCGTGTTACCACACAGCCGTGGGATGCGAAGGCGGGAAACGGAAGCGCCTATCCGGATGAAGAAAGCTATTTTAAAGACGACTTTTTCGGAACGAAGGCAGGACTGACGGTTTCCGCACAGCTTGAAGGCGAAATGGCGGCCATGGGTCTTGGAAGAATTTATACGTTTGGTCCGACTTTCCGCGCGGAGCACAGCAATACGACACGTCATGCGGCGGAATTCTGGCAGGTGGAGCCGGAAGTCTGTTTTGCTGATATCGATGATATTATCGAGATTGGCGAAGACTTTATTAAATCGATTATCAGGGATGTTATGGAGCACTGCCCGGATGAAATTCAGTTTTTCAACCAGTGGGTGGATAAAGGGCTGATCGAGAAGCTGAACCTTGTGCTTGAAAGTGATTTTGGGCGGATGACCTACACGGAGGCGGTGGAAATTCTGCAGAAATCGGGAAAAGAATTCCAGTATCCGGTGGAATGGGGATGCGACCTTCAGACCGAGCATGAGAAATACCTGACGGAAGAATATTTAAAGAAGCCGGTGTTTGTAGTAGACTATCCGGCTGATATCAAAGCCTTTTATATGAAACAGAATCCGGACGGGAAAACAGTTGCCGCAACGGATCTGCTCGTTCCGGGGATCGGAGAGATCATCGGATGCAGCGAGAGGGAAGCGGATATGGAAAAACTTGTTGCTGCGATGGAAAAGCGCGGAATGCCGCTGGAAGAATATCAGGCATATCTGGATACAAGAAAATACGGAAGTGTACCGCACAGCGGATTCGGCCTTGGTTTTGACCGGATGCTGATGTATGTGACGGGAGTATCAAACATCCGGGATACACTGTTGTTCCCAAGAACAGTGGGAAATCTGTTCTAACAGTAAAACAGATGATAAAGAGGAAAGAATGATGTATCAGACTTATATTTTTGACTTATACGGAACATTGGTTGACATTCATACGGATGAGACTAAAATAGAAGTGTGGGAAAAAATGGCTCTGTTTTACGGGTATTATGGAGCATTTTATACGGCTGAAGAGCTTCGGCAAACATACCGGGAGCTGACACAGGAAGCGGAAAAAGAGGCATTGCGCCACGACAGCCATGAAAGCTTTCCGGAGCTTCAGATCGAGGACGTCTTTCTGGAATTATTCCGCCGGAAAGGGGCAGACGTCCTAAAAGAGACTGCGGTGTATGCCGGTCAGTTTTTCCGGGTTCTTACGACAGAGTATATCCGGCTTTATGATGGGACACGGGAACTTCTGGAGGCTTTAAAAGCCTCCGGAGGGTCCCTCTATCTATTGTCCAATGCTCAGAGGATATTCACAGCGTATGAGATGAAGGCACTTGATATTTTCCGGTATTTTGACGGGATTTATATTTCTTCCTCCTATGGAGTCAAAAAGCCGGACCGACGCTTTTTTGAGCTCCTCCTCGAAAAGGAAAAGATCAAAAGAGAAGAGGCTGTCATGATTGGAAATGACGGGATCTGCGATATCCAAGGCGCAAAAGATGCCGGCATCGACACGTTTTATATCCGGTCTAATATTTCCCCAAAAGAGGAGACACCGGATGCGGACTTTGTACTGGAAGAAATGAATCAGAGCCGGGTTAAGGAAATGCTGCTTTCCGGTAAGAAAAAGAAAGCCCTGCGGCTTCGCCCTTACCGGGAGGAAGATGCCAAAGCGCTGGCACAGCTTTTCTATGATACAGTACATACGGTCAATGCGGCTGATTATACAAAGGAACAGCTGGATGTGTGGGCTCCGAAAGAGCGTGATCTTTATGCATGGAACCAGTCCTTTTTTCTGCATCGGACGATAGTTGCGGAACAGGACGGCAGAATTGCCGGCTTTGGAGATATGGACGAGACCGGATATCTGGACCGTCTGTATGTGCACAAGGAGTTTCAGAGGCAGGGGATTGCTGCGGCGATCTGCGATGCTCTGGAAGGAGGATCGGAAGCAGAAGAGTTTGAGACCCATGCTTCGATTACGGCCCGGCCATTTTTTGAGGCCAGAGGCTATGAGATGATCCGTGCCCAGAAGGTGGAAAAACAGGGGATTTTGCTGACTAATTATGTAATGCGAAAAAGAAGACAGTAGAGGAGAAAAGGGATGAAACTGTTAATCAAACAAAGAGTATTTTCATGGACGGATACCTATGATATTTATGATGAATACGGGAATGTCCGTTATTTTGTGAAAGGAGATTTTTTCTCGATTGGACACCGGCTCAGAGTTTATGATGCCACTCAAAATGAGATCGGTATGGTTCAGGAGAAACTGCTGCATCTCCTCCCGACCTTTGAAATCTATGCAGGAGGACAGTTTTATGGTACTGTTGCAAAGAAACTGACGTTGCTCCGTCCTAAATATACGGTGGATTATAAAGGATGGCAGGTCGAGGGAAACATGATGGGCTGGGAATACGATGCCTTTGCAGGCGGTGTTCTGGTGATGCATATTTCCAAAGAGATTTTCCACTGGGGAGATACTTATGTGATTGACATTGCAAATTCTGCAGATGAAATTATGGCACTGATGCTGGTGCTTGCGATTGACGCGGCAAACTGTGCATCTAATTAAGCAGAGAGGGAAACTGAGAAATACGAAATCCTATGAAAAAGTCAAAAATTGTATCGATTTTGATCGGAGCGGCATTGTTTCTGGCAGTGGCGCTTCCGGTCGTTTTTCTGGAAGCCGTGATCGGCGGTTTTATTATGAAGCTATTCGGATTCCACTATGACTCTATGAAAAGTGTTTTTCTGTTTTTTCTGGTGGCAGCTGTAGCAGATGCACCTTTGGAGATTCTGGCAAAAGCACTTCCAAAAGCGATGATGAGCCTTGGATGGATCCGAAAATCCGGAAGATTCTTTCTGTGGTATGTGTTGGATATGCTGTTTGAGATGACGACGCTGGCGGGAGCAGACCTGTTTATGGACAGCGTCCGTGCGGAGGCGGCAGGAATTCTGGTTGTGTCCGCACTTTCGTCTGCAATTACTGTCTGGCTGGACAGAAAAGATGAGGATTCGCCCGGAAATGAGATAAAGGAGAATAAGCATGGTAAAGATTGAGGAAGAAAAATGTATTGGATGTGGAAAATGTGTTCAGGACTGTGTAGGACATGCCCTGAAGCTGGAAGACGGAAAGGCGGCAGTAAAACGGGAATGTATTCTTTGCGGACACTGCGCCGCGATCTGTCCGATGGATGCGGTGAAGATTACGGAATATGAAAGTGATGAGATGATTCCGTATGAAAAAGAGCGTTTTCAGCTGGATCCGGAAGTATATGCAAATGCAGTGAAATTCAGAAGAAGTGTCCGGAATTATAAAGAACAGCCGGTGGAAATAGAGAAAATCCGGAAGATTCTGGATGTGGCGGCACATACGGCAACGGCAAAGAATGAACGTAAAATGAAATTCGTGATTGTACAGGACAGGCTGGATGAATTCAAAGAGATGGTCTTTGAAGGAATCGGTGAGGAGCTGGAACTGCACAAAGGGGAAAAGAGTCCGGTGACAGCGCTGCTTTACAGCTTTTATAAAGGAAGAACACGGGATCCGAAGGAGGAATTTCTCTTCCGGAACGCACCGGCGGTACTTTACATTATGGGAGAACGCCTGGATGACGCAGGACTTGCAGCCCAGAATATCGAAATGATGGCTCAGGCGCTTGGCCTTGGCGTGCTGTATAATGGCTATCTGAAGGCGGCAACGATGTGCTCTGAAAAGGTAAGAAACTTTCTGGACAAAGAGGGAAGGCCGGTGGCAGTCTGCATGCTGATCGGATATCCGGCGGTAACCTACAGAAGAACTGCGCCGAGAAAAGAAGCGGAATACGAAATCTTGTAAAATCGGATTGACAAGTAAATTTGAATGTGTTATATTCGTTCCAAGCAATGGAAAGGGAGTAGCTTAAACCTTCTTCGGAAGGTCGATTTGTAATCGTCAGCCGGTATCGAGAGGTACCCGTAGCAAATGAGATGGCAAGACTTTTATTGTGGCAGATGTCATGATAGGAGTCTTTTTTATTTGGTATGAAATTCAGAAGGAGAGGAAAATGAGATGGAAGCAGTAATGATGAGAGAGGATCTGAAGTGTGCAGAAGAAGCAGGAGTACAGGCGCTTGAAAGCCTGTATACAGTCAGAGAAAAGTTAAACAGTGCAAAAAAATGGGGAATTCTGGACATTTTTGGGGGAAGCATGATCAGCACCTATATGAAACATTCCCGAATCAATGAGGTAGAAGGAATGATCGAGCAGGCGAGAATCAGGCTGACAGATTTTCAGAAAGCATTGCGGAAAGTAGAAGTATCACCGAAACTTCAGACCGAAATCAGCGGATTTCTTACCTTTGCGGATTTCGCATTTGACAATCCGATTACAGATTATCTGGTGCAGACAAAGCTTCAGAGCCTGGGCGAAGAAGTGGAAGACACGATTCAGCTGACAGAAGAGCTTCTTGCACATATCAGAACACAGTAGGAGGGACGAACAGCGAGGAAAAGTTTATAGAATTTTTAGAAAATGATTGACACAGCCTTAAATCATAGTATATACTGACAGTAGAAAACAGCATATGATAGCGTGTTACTGAATTTCAGGCATGAACTATCCTTACACATTCCGCACAGTAGCCGGAGTGTATGATGGGAGTAGTTCATGCTTTTTTGTTTTCAGAAAATACTGCTGTCAGATTAAAGAGAGGAGAGAAACTATGAAAGACAAAATTTTTGGTGTTCTTCAGAGGATTGGACGAAGCTTCATGCTTCCGATCGCCATTCTTCCGGTTGCCGGCCTGCTGCTTGGAATCGGAAGCTCGCTGACGAATGCGACGACGATTGAGACATATCATCTGGCAGGAATCCTTGGAGAAGGAACAGTGCTGAACGCATTATTCACGATTATGACAAAAGCGGGAAATGCGATTTTTGACAACCTGCCGATTATCTTTGCCGTAGGTGTGGCAATCGGTATGGCAAAGAAGGAAAAGGAAGTAGCAGCGCTTTCTGCGATGATTGCGTTTCTTGTTATGAATGTTACCATCAACGCAATGCTTCAGATTGACGGGACCATCCTGGCGGACGGCACGGTTGCTTCCGATGTGCTCAGCGGTACCGTGGCAAGTGTCCTTGGTATTCAGACATTGCAGATGGGTGTGTTTGGAGGTATCATTGTAGGACTTGGCGTGGCGGCGCTTCACAACAGATTCCATAAGATCGTGCTCCCGAATGCGTTGTCATTCTTCGGTGGTTCCAGATTTGTGCCGATTATTTCCACTATCGTTTATGTGGGTGTCGGTATTCTTCTGTTCTTCGTATGGCCGTTCGTACAGAATGGAATTTACGCACTCGGAGGACTTGTAACAGGAACCGGTTATGTCGGTACTTTGATTTTTGGTATTATCAAACGTGCACTGATCCCGTTTGGACTGCATCACGTATTTTACCTTCCGTTCTGGCAGACCGCAGTGGGTGGAACGATGGAAGTGGCAGGACAGCTTGTACAGGGCGGACAGAATATTTTCTTCGCACAGCTTGCTGATCCGAGCACCGTGCACTTCAGTGCAGACGCGACGAGATATTTCTCCGGAGAATTCATTTTCATGATCTTCGGACTTCCGGGAGCAGCCCTTGCAATGTACCATTGTGCAAAGAAAGAGAAGAAAAAACAGGCCGGCGGTCTTTTGCTTTCCGCAGCACTGACCTGTATGCTGACAGGTATCACAGAGCCTCTGGAATTTTCTTTCCTGTTTGTGGCTCCGCTGCTTTTTGTAATTCAGGTGATTCTGGCAGGTGCGGCATATATGATTGCGCACATCCTGAATATTGCTGTGGGACTGACGTTCTCCGGAGGATTTATCGACCTGTTCATCTTCGGTATTTTACAGGGCAACGACAAGACAAACTGGATGCGGATCATCCCGGTAGGTATTATTTACTTTATCCTTTACTATGTGATTTTCCGATTCCTGATCCAGAAATTCAATTTGAAGACACCGGGGCGTGAGGATGACGATGCTGAGACCAAACTGTATACGAAAGCGGACTACAAGGCAAAACAGGGTGCAAAGGATCAGAATGGTTCTGTGTCAGGAGGAGATGAGAGAAGTATTCTTATCACTCAGGGACTTGGAGGAAAGAAAAATATTTCCGATGTGGACTGCTGTGCAACAAGACTGCGCTGCACGGTTGTGAAACCGGAACTGGTAAATGATCAGATTCTGAAACAGACCGGCCCGTCCGGAATTGTGAAGAAGGGACAGGGAATCCAGATTATCTACGGACCGTCTGTTACCGTTGTAAAATCCAATCTGGAAGACTACCTTGTGAATGCTCCGGATGAAGAGTACATTGCACAGGAGACAGCTCCGGAACCGGAAGAGGAACAGAAAGAAGAAACAAAAAATACAGCAGAAAAGACAACGAAAAAGGTGCTTTGCTCACCGTTTACAGGGGAAGCGCATCCGATCACAGATACTCCTGACGAAGCGTTTGCAGAAAAGATGATGGGAGACGGCTATATGGTCATGCCGGAAGAAGGAGTTGTCTATGCACCGGAAGACAGTACAGTAAGCTTTGTATTCCCGACCAACCATGCGATCGGCCTGACAACAGAGGACGGCGTAGAATATCTGCTTCATATCGGTGTAGATACGGTAAAACTGGAAGGAAAAGGCTTCGAGATGTTTGTAAATAACGGAGATTTCGTAAAAAAGGGAGACAAACTGATGGCTTTTGATATACAATATATAAAAGAGCATGCGAAATCCGAAGCCTGCATTGCAGTATTTACCGGACTGACAGAAGAGGAAGAAATTGTAATGAAGGCATCCGGGCATGTAAATGCACAGGAGGATATTGCGGAGATCGTGAGCTGCTGATTGTAAAGGAGCTTATGTCAGATGTATCGAATTATCAAAGTATTGAATAACAATGCCATTCTTGCCCTGGACCGTGAGAAGAAGCGGGAGATCATTCTGCTCGGAAACGGGATCGGCTTCGGGAAACATCCGGGCGAAGAGATGAAAATGATCAAAAACGCCAAGATTTACACGCTGGTGACGAAGAAGAAGCAGGTCTCCGCATTGAAAGTGGTCAACGGCATCAAGCCGGTATATATTGAGGCCACCGGACGAATTCTGGAGGAAGCGGAGAAGGTATTTGAGCATGTCAGTCATGACTCTCTGCTCCCTCTGGCAGACCATATCGCGCTTGCGGCAAAGCGGGCGGAAGAGAAGAGGCAGATACCAAATCCGTTTACGCCGGACATCAAGGTACTGTTTGAAAAAGAGTACGAGGTTGCCCTGAAAGGGCGGGAAATCATCCGTGAGATGACTGGTTCCGAGATCTCTGATGATGAGGTCGGATTTATCTCTCTGCATATTCATTCGGCCCGTACGGATGAGAAGGTTTCCGAGACACTGGATAATACCCGGATCATCAATGAAGGAATCAGGATGATTGAAGAGCAGTTTCAGATTGATGTGGAACCGGATTCTCTTGCGTATAACCGTATGATGAGCCATATTTACTACATGCTTGTACGGACACGCAAAGGCGAGCAGGTGAAAGCGGACTTAAATGAATTCGTACAGCTGAAATATCCGAAAGAGTTTGAGGCGGCAGTGAAGATCTGTGCCTGGATGGAAAAAGAACTGAAGACGGAAGTGAAACGGGAAGAAATCGGATTTCTGGCGATCCATATTTTACGGATTGTAGACCGGGAATAGATAGAGCAGAAAATGTTTCAAAAAGAGATCCCTGCAGGAATCAAGGGGCGGCCGTAAGGCCCGGATTCCTGCGGGGATCTTTTGCGTCTGTTCCGGTTTTACAGATTAGATGATTTTGGTTGTCCACTTTGTGCAGTCCCACACTTCGGATACCACATCCCGGTAGAACTCCGGTTCGTGGCAGATCAGAAGGAGACTTCCACGGTATTCCAGAAGTGCTTTTTTCAGTGCTTCCTTGGCGTCCACATCCAGATGGTTGGTCGGCTCGTCCAGAAGCAGGATATTCGTGTCACGGTTTACGAGTTTACATAACCGGACTTTCGCCTGCTCGCCTCCGCTTAATACCCGGATCTGGCTTTCGATATGCTTGGTAGTCAGGCCGCATTTTGCAAGGGCAGACCGCACTTCGTACTGGTTGAAGGATGGAAATTCATCCCAGATTTCATCGATGCAGGTGGCGGTGTTTTCGCCTTTGACTTCCTGCTCGAAATATCCGATCTGGAGATTTTCTCCCAGCTCACAGCTTCCGCTCAGCGATGGAATCAGCCCGAGGATGCTCTTTAAAAGCGTTGTTTTCCCGATTCCGTTTGCTCCGGTGAGCGCAATCTTCTGGCCGCGTTCCATGGAGATGGAAAGAGGCTTGGAGAGAGGCTCGTTGTATCCGATCACCAGATCCTTTGTCTCAAAGAGAATCCGGCCCGGTGTCCGCCCGTAGCGAAAGTGGAATTCCGGTTTCGGACGTTCCGCTGCAAGTTCGATTTTCTCCATCTTGTCCAGCTTTTTCTGACGGGACATGGCCATGTTCCGTGTGGAGACCCGGGCTTTATTCCGTGCCACGAAATCTTTCAGCTCGCTGATTTCCTGCTGCTGTCGGCGGTAGGCCGCCTCCAGCTGTGCTTTCTTGACAGCGTAAACTTCCTCAAAATGCGTATAGTCGCCTACATAGCGGTCGAGTTTCTGATTTTCCATGTGGTAAATGATGTTGACAACGTCATTTAAGAATGGAATATCATGGGAGATCAGGATAAAAGCACTTTCATATTCCTGAAGATAGCGCTTCAGCCAGGCAATATGCTCTTCATCCAGATAGTTGGTAGGCTCGTCCAGAAGAAGAATGTCCGGCTTTTCCAGAAGCAGTTTTCCAAGAAGGATTTTAGTACGCTGTCCACCGCTTAAATCGGTGACATCCCGGTCCAGGCCGATGTCCAGAAGACCGAGGGCTCTTGCCACTTCCTCCACCTTGCTGTCAATGGTATAGAAATCGTGCATGGTCAGGGTGTCCTGAATGGTTCCGAGCTCTTCCATCATGGCAGTCATTTCATCTTCCGAAGCATCTCCCAGAGAATCACAGATCTGATTCATCTTTTCTTCCAGTTCAAAGAGCCAGGAAAAGGCGGATTTCAGTACGTCCCGGATGGTCATCCCTTTTTCCAGGACCGTGTGCTGATCCAGATAGCCGACACGGACATTTTTGGACCATTCGATTTTCCCTTCATCCGGTGTCAGATGGCCGGTAATCATATTAAAAAACGTGGACTTTCCTTCCCCGTTTGCGCCTACCAGTCCGATGTGTTCACCGCGGAGCAGGCGGAAGGAAACATCCGAAAAGATCGCACGGTCTCCAAAACCGTGTGACAGATGTTCTACATTTAAAATACTCATCACTCAAACTCCTTATGATACAGTCTTTCCCTATTGTACAGGAAATCCGAAGGATTGTCACCCGGAAAAACAGAATTCTCTTTCAGGCGTTAGTTTTGTCTTACAATGGGAAATTTGATACAATAAGGACAGAGTGGAGGAAGTAAGGAGATTGTAATTGTATAACATCTAAATCAACATGCAGATCAGAAAAGGAGGACAAAGATGAAGGTAGGAATTATCGGAGCGGGCGGAATTGCCGTCACTATGGCGAAGACATTAAATGAGATGGAGGACGCAACAGCATATGCAGTGGCATCCCGTGACCTCGCAAAGGCACAGGCATTTGCCGAAAAGAATCAGATAGAAAAGGCGTACGGTTCTTATGAGGAACTGTTTGCAGATCCGGAGGTGGAACTTGTCTATGTGGCGACTCCGCATTCCCATCATTATCAGTATATGAAGATGGCGCTGGAAGCCGGAAAACCGGTGCTCTGTGAGAAGGCATTTACGGCAAACGCCGCACAGGCGGAGGAGATTTTCCGGATTTCCGAGGAAAAAGGGATCTTTGCGGGTGAGGCAATGTGGACACGTTTCCTTCCATCCAGAGCCATGATTGACGAGGTGATCCGTTCCGGAGAGATCGGGAAGGTCCATATGATTACGGCAAATCTCGGCTATGATATCAAAAATGTAGAACGGCTTCGTAATCCGGAGCTTGCCGGAGGGGCGCTTCTGGATGTGGGTATTTATCCGCTGACTTTTATCCGGATGATTACCGATGCCAAAATCAAGTCCATGGATACGTCCTGTGTCAAGCTGGAGACCGGAGTTGACGCGCAGAATGCAGCCACATTTATTTTTGAAGATGGATGTATGGCATCGATGCACAGCAGCATGTTAGGCGGAACAGAGCAGGCAGGAATCGTCTACGGCGACAAAGGATATCTGATTGCATGGAATATCAATGATGTGGACAGGATTCAGGTTTTTGACAACAGCAGAAAACTGATCCGGGAGATGGAAACGCCGGAGCAGATTACCGGATTTGAGTACGAAGTACGGGCAGCTATGGAAGCTGTACGTGCGGGAAAAACGGAATGCCCGCAGATGCCTCACAGTGAGTCGATCTACATGATGCAGCTGATGGACAGCATGCGAAACGCATGGGGCATCCGTTTTCCGTTTGAAAAGTAAAAAAGAGCAGTCAGTTTCGGCAGGCTTTGATGAAGGCGGAGAAGATCCGGCTCATTTTCCGGGAGGTCAGATACATACATTCCGGATGCCACTGGATGCCAAGCAGGAAAGGATGACTGATTCCTTCCACCGCTTCAATCAGTCCGTCCGGTGCGAGGGCACAGATTCGGAGAACTTCTCCCGGATCTTTGACTGCCTGATGGTGGAAGCTGTTGACTTTGGCCTGTTTTCCAATCAGGTCGGACAGCATCGTATCTTCCAGTGTGCGGACGAGATGGACAGGATCATGCCGGAAAGCGGCAGCGGGGCTGTGGTTAAAGAAATCCGGCTGCTCGGACAGATCCTGGTAAATGGTGCCGCCGCAGGCAAGAGTCAGAAGCTGCATTCCCTTGCAGATACCGAGGACCGGCTTTTCAGAGTGCTTCAGAAGAAAGGTAAGAAAGTCAAGCTGGAACCGGTCAAAGTCATAATCGGTTGTTCCAAGTTCCGGGGACGGGACCTGACCGAACAGTAGGGGATTGATATCGGCGCCGCCGCAGAACAGAAAACCGTCGTATTTTTTCAGACACGCCCGAAAATAGGAGAGTTCCATGTCTTCGTAAAAAGGAATCAGAAAAGGCAGTCCGCCGTGATCTGCGGCCGCCTGTATGTACGGAAGACTGGTAAACATGCGCCCGTGTTCTCTGGCGCACACAACGATACCGATGGAAGGGGAATTCTGTTTCATATCTGATTTCCTTTCTGCTTATATTAGATTATAATGGTATCAGTTTATGAAAAGGAGTCGTTTCTTATGAATCTGATTGACATGCACTGTGATACGGTATATGAATTATTGTCCGAAAATATGCCGGATCAGGATCTGAAAAAGAACCATCTGAAAGTAGATATAGAAAAAATGAAGCGGGGAGGATCCATGGCCCAGTTTTTTGCCTGCTTTGTGCCGCTGGAGGAATTTCTTGGAAAATCGAAGCACGAACAGGCATATGAATATGTCAGAAGGATGGCCACGTATCTGAAAAAGCAGATCTGGATCTATCCGGATGAGATTGCTTTCGCAGGAAATGGAAACGACCTTGACCGGAACAGAAAGGATGGAAAGATCTCCGCGTTTCTGACACTGGAAGAGGGTGGAGTGATCCATGGAGAGCTGGAACGGGTGCAGGGACTTTATGATATGGGAATCCGCCTGATCACATTGACGTGGAATTATGAAAACTGTATCGGCTATCCGAACAGCCAGGAGGCGCAGGTGATGGAACAGGGATTGAAGCCGTTTGGCTTTTCCGTGGTTGAGGAAATGAACCGGATCGGGATGATTATCGACGTCTCCCATCTGTCAGAGGGCGGCTTCTGGGATGTGGTTTCTCACAGCAAAACCCCTCCGGTGGCGTCTCATTCCAATGCGCGGGCGCTTCGGAATCATCCGAGAAATCTTTCGGATGAACAGATCCGGGCGCTTGCCGAAAAAGGAGGGATTGCCGGCCTGAATTTTTATCAGGAGTTTCTTGGGAAAAGCGGTTCCTGCCTGATCGAAGAGATGGTAAGCCATGTCCGGCACATGTACCAGAAAGGCGGAGAAGAAGTTATCGCCATTGGAACGGATTTTGACGGCTTTGGCGGAGCAGAGAAGATGGAGATCGAAGACATCGGTGCGATGCCCCTTCTTTACGATGCGCTCGGAAAGGCCGGATTTACCCAGCGACAACGGGAAAAGATCTGGTACGGCAACGCAAAACGTGTGATTGATACAGTACTTTAGTTGATAATTTTTTGAGGGAGAAATATATGGTAGAAGTAGTATTTGGTGCAAGTGAGGCGGCTTCATTGAAAATGTCCCGGCTGCGAAACCGGGCGGACGAGATTATCTGTCTGGATCTGGGACTGGACGTTGGAGAGATCCGGAATCTGGATAATGAAAGCAAAAGAAGCAATGCGCTGGAAACCCTGTTCCGTGACGGGACAAAAGCGGGAGAGCGTGTGTGGAAAGAATATAAAGAACGAGTCAACAGATACAGTGTGATGTCGGAGAGATTGAGAACGCTTGCGGCAGAGGGGAAAACAATCCGTATCTGGTACGGCAAAGCACCTTATGAAGTGTGCGGCTATTATTATACCTGCCACCTGTTAAACGATTTGACCGACCAGATTTCGGCAGTGAAACTGCCGGACGTCCTGTTCCGTCAGGATACCAACATGCCATATGAGGTATCTACGATGGGAGAGATTGTGCATGAGGAATTTCCATCGCTCCTTGCGTATGAAAAACCGTTGAATGAGTGGGAAATCCAGATCGGGACGATGCACTGGGAGAGACTTGTGCAGGAGAACGCAGTACTCAGAGCCTCTGTCAATGGAAAGCCGATGAGCGTTCGGGAATCCTTTTATGACTTCATGATCGAAAACACGTTGACAGAAGAACCGCAACAAGAAGCAGAGGTTCTTGGAAACGTTCTGGGAGAATATGAGCCGGGAATCGGAGACGGCTGGCTGGCACACCGGATTGAAGCCGGGATCAGGAAAGGAACAGTCCGGATCGCAAAAGATGACAGAAATCCATTTGAAAGATGGATCTGCAAGAAATAAAGGAGGAGACAGCATGATCCGGAAAGGCGTGACCGAGGATCTTGCGGCGGTTGCCAGAATTCAGTATACATTTGAAAGATAAAAGAGAAACATAGCGTATTGCCAAAGCGGGCCCCCGGCAGTCGGTGAGCTGCCGGAGGCCCGCTTTTTATCTTTTTAGAGATTTTAGTGAATCAGGATTTCTAATTTGTCTTTTCCTCATTACACCTTTTTTCTGATGCCTCTGTTTTTACCGAATACCGGATAAACACAAGGCTGGTCAGCAGAATCATGCAAAGGCCGGAAATGAAAAACCAGACATTCACGCCTACTTGTTCTGCTATCGGACTGCTGAAAAGTAATCCAATCGGCATTGTAACGGAAGAAATCAAAGTAAGTACCGAAAATGCCCGTCCCATTTTTTTGGGAGCAACGGTTTCCTGTATATAAGCAGTCAGTGGAATTGTATGAACATTTCCGGAAGCGCCCAGGCAGATACAGCTTGCTGCAAAGAAGAACCAGCCAACATAAGTCGGAGGTATGACGCCGCAGATCAGAGATGTGCTCCCCATTCCAAACAGACCGATAAAAGAAACCCTGATTTTACGTTCTACTTTTAAAACGCTGGAAAACAGGAGGGATGCTACCATCATGCCGACGGCAAAGGACAGCTCCACAGCACTGCCGTGCATGGCTGACAACTGAAAATAATCGCTTGTCATCAATGGATAAAAAGAAGAGAGCGGTGCGTAAAAGAACATGCAAAGTGCTTCTGCGGCAACAATGTAAAACAGTCGTTTATCTTCTTTAAATACCTGTAACCCCTCTTTGATTTCTGCAACAAAATGCTGTTCTTCGTTTCCTGTTTTTTCCAACTTTGGGATTTTCACAATGGCTAATGCGCTGCTTGCTAAAATTGCTCCTGCCACATCACTCACCAAAACGATGGACATAGGGAAGAGTGAGTATAAAACGGCGCCGATGACCGGCCCGATCAGGAAAGAACCGGAACTTAAAAGCTGCATCCACCCATTGGTTTTGATCAGTTGGTCTTTTGGTACAAGCTGCGGAATAATGGACTGTATGGCCGGCTGCTGAAAGGTGCTGCCAATCCCTCTGACACAAAGCATAATACATACTGTCCATACAGGCAGGTCAAAAAAGTACAGCATCACTGCGTAAATCAGTGCAGTGATTCCCATTGCCATGTCCGAAAAAATAGAGATAAACTTTCGGTTGTAACGGTCTGCCGCAATGCCTGCAATCGGGCTGAATAACGACATCGGGAGATAGGCGACAAGTCCTGATATTCCCAGCATGAAAGGCGAAGATGTCTTCTCAGCAAGCCACCAGATCAAGGCAAACTGAACACCGTGGCTGCCCAGCATGGAAACTGCCTGTCCTAATGCAACGATGATAAATTGTGATTTCCACTTTTGTATTTTTTTCATATTCAATTGTCCTCTCATTTTCAAAATAGTTTTTCAAACAGGGGACAATATCAAGTACGATAATCCCCTTAGTGTACTGATGCCGACATCAAGCCACCCCCCCTTCCAAAGATCATTCTTCCCTGTATTTATAGCAGGGCTTCCATATATTTCTTTAATCCGTCACGATATTTTTTCGTAAGAGCCAGGTATTGTTGCTGTTCTTCCGGAGTCCACTCACTCCAGATTTTGTTTTCGATTTCGTGTAAAGGATAGATTTTTTCCAATGAAAATTTCTGCCCTTTTTCAGTCAGACAGAGAATGGTATTTCTGCCTTTCCCTTGTTCCAGATATACAATTTCTTCTTTTTCTAATTTGCGGATGGCAGAATTGATGGTCTGGCGGCTGATGCCTGTGAGTCTGCTGATCTCACTTTGCAGACATTTTCCGCCTTTCTCGCAGAGTACATATAAAATATTCTGAACACTGTCTGAAATTCCCGTTTTTACAGCGGCTTCATGATATAAAGCATTGATTTCGCCTGCCAAATAAGTATATTGTTCTGCTCCTAAGTAGTGCATATGCTCACCCCCCTTTTTTTTGTCCGATTTCGTACATTGTACATTATATCCGATTTCGGACATAAGTCAAGAGATTTTTTATGAAATAGTAGGGAAATGAAAAAACGGACAGTTGCGTCTGCAAATGTCCGTTTTTAGCATATAAGGAAATTCGTTTATTCCACTGTAATCCAGTACCGTTCAAAGTTTACCTGTTCTTCCGGTTCCCAGACAGTGCCGTCATAAACGCCGCCGTTTGCAAGGATCGTCTTCCGGCTTGCGACATTGGTATCCACGCAGGAGACCATTACCTTTTCCAGTCCGAGTTCTTTGCAGTATGGAAGACAGTCGTGAAGCATCTGCTTTGCGTATCCCTTACGACGTTCGCTTGGACGGATGGAGTAGCCGATATGTCCGCCGTATGTTTCCAGAAATGGAGTAAAGGAGTGACGGATCTGGATGGTACCGAGGATTTTGCCGTCAGACTCTCTGACATAGATAAACTGAGTCGATGGTACCATATCCTCAGGGATATCATCGCCCTTTTCAAAGCGTACTGTGTGTGCTACCCATTCTGCCGGATCTTCCATGTCGGCCAGAGGGCCGCAGCCATTGAGAGGGCTCCCCGCATCGAGAAACTCCTGACGATAGGAGCGGATCTCATCCGAAAAGGAAATGTCCGGTCGTTTCAGTGTTAAGATTTCCATTTTTCTTTCCCTCCCTCACAGGTATGATTCTAATAATCTTACCAGAATAGGAGCGGGAATTCCAGTGCTTTTTCTCAAAAGACACATTTTATGGATAATAGGTGTCAGTTTTCTGAAAAAATTAACGCATCCCATCACGGCAATGCGCCTCAAAAAAGGCACGGTAACCGGCATCGACCGTGGAGGAATCCTCTTCCTGATCGGGAAGATCGTAGTAATACTTCCTCGTTTTACAGTCCAGAGAAAGGCTGTCCAGAGGGTATCCTGCCACCCGTTTTGAATGTGGAGTATCTGTCAGAAGAAAGGGCTCGGTCCAGATGCTTTCGTCCATACTGCTGTAAATATGATCCGGATCAAAAATGAGGCAGACTGCATTTTTGTATCTTCCGGTCAGTGTACCTCCGTGTTTTCCGGCAAGATCGGAATAATAGGAAATCATTTCTTCGTCGGTCAGGGAACGACCGCCGACCCGGCGGATATGGGTGCCCGGCTGCAATTCGTCCGGGAGTTCTTCAAAATACAATCCGCTGTCACAGGAAAAAAGCGGGGTATGGAGTGCTTCGTAGTAGATCTTTGCTTTCAGAACCGCATTTTCCAGAGGATTCTTCCCGGTTTCTGCTACATCAGGAAGGGGCAGATTCAGATCGCAAAGTCCGGTCAGTTCGATGGACAGTGAATCTAGTACCCGCCTCATGGAATCGAGTTTGGCAGGATTGGTTGTTGCGTAGAGTAAAATCATATTTTTCACCTCTGATACGTAAACATGCCAAAACTTCCGGAGAATAAACATTCCCCGGAAGCTGGTTTATAATTATGCATGATTATGAATTATTTCTGATTATTCTTTTCTTCCATCAGCTTCATGGCACGAACTTTCAGCGGAAGTCCGAACAGGTTGATGAAGCCGTCAGCGTCGTGGTGATCGTAAAGATCGCCGGTTGTGAAGCTTGCAAGTGATTCATTGTACAGAGAATATGGAGAGGTTGTTCCGGCTTTGATGATGTTGCCTTTATACAGTCTGAATTTTACTTCTCCTGTCACATATTTCTGTGTGGATGTTACAAATGCCTGGATTGCTTCGCGAAGCGGTGTAAACCATTTTCCTTCGTAGACAACCTGAGCAAGTTTGTTGCCCATGTTTTTCTTCACTTCATAAGTAGCGCGGTCGAGAACGAGTTCTTCCAGCTGCTGATGTGCTTCCATCAGGATCGTTCCGCCAGGAGTTTCATAGACACCACGGGACTTCATGCCGACAACACGGTTTTCCACGATATCGATGATACCGATGCCGTGTTTTCCGCCGAGTTTGTTGAGCTCTGTGATGATTTCGGAAACTTTCATCTCTTTGCCGTTCAGCGTTTTCGGTACGCCGCTTTCGAATGTCATGGTCACTTCTTCCGGTTCATCCGGTGCTTTTTCCGGTGTTACGGTAAGTACGAGCAGATCATCGTAGTTTGGAGCCTGGGACGGATCTTCCAGTTCTAGACCTTCGTGGCTGATATGCCAGAGGTTCCGGTCACGGCTGTAGCTGTGTTTTGTATCAAATGGAAGATCAATGCCGTGCTGTTTGCAGTATTCGATCTCATCTTCACGGGACTGCATGGTCCACAGATCTGTCATTCTCCATGGAGCGATGATCTTCAGATCCGGTGCGAGAGCAGTAATTCCAAGTTCAAAACGGATCTGGTCATTTCCTTTTCCGGTCGCACCGTGGCAGATTGCTACGGCATTTTCTTTTCTTGCGATTTCCACAAGTTTCTTTGCAATTCCCGGACGAGCCATCGCAGTACCGAGCAGGTATTTGTTTTCGTAAACAGCGCCTGCCTGTACGCAAGGCATAATGTAGTCTTCGCAGAATTCATCTACGATATTTTCAATATAAAGCTTGCTTGCGCCGGACATTTTCGCACGTTCTTCCAGTCCGTCAAGCTCCTCTCCCTGACCGCAGTCGATACAGCAGCAGATGACATCATAGTTAAACGTTTCCTTCAGCCACGGGATGACAGCGGTAGTATCCAGTCCGCCTGAGTACGCCAGTACAACTTTTTCTTTCATATCTATATCCTCCTGAAATTTTGTTTTCGTCAATCACATGTGTTACTATACACCTTTTTTTATAATTATGCAACAGAAAAATGTAGAAAATCAGATAAAAATAGAAGATTTTCGAGAGACAATGCATAATACACAAAAAAATATTCATAAAAGAAGAATAATTATACAAAAAATATGTGTATTTATACTTGTGAAAGGAAAAAAAAGGTTGTATACTAAAGACTACAAGCAAAACAGCTCGATTCCAACAGAGCATTCTATAGAAAGAAAAGAAAGGATCGAAAGAATCATGATAAAAGCAGGAATCATCGGAGCGACTGGATATGCCGGAGGAGAACTGGTCCGGATCCTGATGGGTCATAAGGACGTGGAGATCAAATGGTACGGTTCCAGAAGTTATATCGATCAGAAATACGCAGCAGTTTACCAGAATATGTTTCAGATTGTAGAGGACGTCTGTAAGGATGACAATATGGAGGAGCTCGCAGATCAGGTGGATGTGATCTTTACAGCAACGCCGCAGGGATTTTGCGCTTCCTTATTAAATGAAGACATTCTCTCCAAAGTCAAAGTGATTGACTTAAGCGCGGATTTCCGTATTAAAGATCAGAATGTATATGAGGAATGGTACAAGATCGAGCACAAGAGCCCGCAGTTTCTGCCGGAGGCGGTGTATGGACTCTGTGAGATCAACCGGGAGCAGATCAAAGGGGCGCGGATTCTCGCCAATCCGGGATGCTATCCGACCTGTTCGATTCTCTCCATCTATCCGCTTGCAAAAGAAGGACTGATCGATATGAATACACTGATTATCGATGCCAAGTCCGGGACATCCGGAGCGGGAAGAGGAGCAAAGGTGGACAATCTTTACTGCGAAGTGAATGAAAACATCAAAGCATACGGAGTGGCTTCCCACCGGCACACACCGGAGATCGAGGAGCAGTTGACCTACGCATCCGGTGTAAAGACAGTCCTGAATTTTACACCGCATCTGGTGCCGATGAACCGGGGAATTCTGGTGACAGCCTATGCTTCCTTAAAGAAAGAAGTTTCCTATGAAGAAGTGAAAGCAGTCTATGACCGCTATTATGAGAATGAGCAGTTCGTAAGAGTGCTTGAGAAAGGCATCTGCCCGCAGACTAAATGGGTGGAAGGCAGCAATTATGTAGATGTGAACTTCCAGCTTGACCCGCGGACGGGCAGAGTGATCATGATGGGAGCAATGGACAATCTGGTGAAAGGAGCAGCAGGACAGGCGGTACAGAATATGAATCTGATGTTTGGTCTTCCGGAGAACGAAGGACTGAATCTCGTACCGATGTTCCCGTAAGAGAAAATGAAGATTCGGATAATGACAATTGAGGATTATGACCAGGTGTATCACCTCTGGAAAACGATTCATGGATTTGGAATCCGCAGCATCGACGACTCAAGAGAGGGTGTGGAACGTTTCCTGAAGAGGAATCCGACGACCAGTGTAGTGGCAGAAGAGGACGGGAAGATCGTAGGATGCATTCTCTGCGGTCACGATGGAAGAAGAGGATGCTTTTACCACGTCTGTGTAGAGGAGGCATACCGCAAGCACGGAATCGGTCGCCAGATGGTGGCTGCGTCCATGCGGGCGCTGCAGGCAGAGGGGATCAACAAGGTATCTCTGATTGCCTTTACACAAAATGATATCGGGAATGCATTCTGGAACCGGATCGGATGGACGAAACGGGAAGACCTGAATTATTATGATTTCACTTTAAATGAAGAAAATATTACAGTATTTATAGAATAAAGATGCCGGGCAGAATCCGGGATCAGAACGGAGGATGGGAACATGAAGATAGTAGAAGGCGGAGTGACAAAGGCAAAAGGATTTGAGGCAGCAAGCACCGCAGCGAAGATCAAATACGAGGGCAGGACGGATATGGCACTGATTTACAGTGAAAAGCCGTGCGCGGCAGCAGGAACATTCACGACTAACGTCGTAAAAGCAGCGCCGGTGAAATGGGACCGTCAGGTAGTGGATTCCGGGAAACCGGTACATGCTGTCGTTGTTAACTCCGGCATTGCAAATGCCTGTACCGGAGAAGAAGGAATGTATTACTGTGAGGAGACTGCCAGGGCGGCAGCGGAAGCACTCGGAATTCCGGCGGACAGCGTAGCCCTTGGATCGACCGGAGAGATCGGACGCCAGCTCCCGATTGACCGTATGAAAGCAGGAGTCAAAGCACTTGCGGAGAAAAAGAATGATTCCATCGAGAATGGAACACTGGCGGCAAAAGCCATCATGACGACAGATACCGTAGAGAAGGAACTGGCAGCTGAGATCGAAGTTGGCGGCGTGACAGTGACTATCGGTGGAATGGCAAAAGGTTCCGGAATGATTCATCCGAATATGTGCACGATGTTAAGCTTCATTACCACAGACGCAGTCATTTCCAAAGAGGCGCTTCAGAAGGCGCTGAGCGCGGATGTGCAGGATACTTATAACATGATCTCCGTAGATGGAGACACCTCCACAAATGACACCGTACTTCTCCTTGCAAACGGAGCAGCCGGAAATGAGGAGATCCAAGAGGGAACACCGGAGTATGAGGCATTCTGCCAGGCACTTCATGAGATCAATGTTTATCTGGCAAAGAAGATTGCAGGAGACGGCGAGGGAGCCACGGCTCTGTTTGAGGCAAAAGTCATCGGAGCCGAGACAAAAGAGCAGGCAAAGACCCTGGCAAAATCCATCGTATGCTCTGACCTTACGAAGACAGCCATTGCAGGACACGATGCCAACTGGGGACGAATCTTCTGCGCCATGGGATATTCAGGGGCACAGTTTGATCCGGAGAAGGTTGATCTGTTCTTCGAGAGCAAGGCAGGAAAGATTCAGATTACGGAAAACGGTACTGCTGTTGCCTACAGCGAGGAAAAAGCGACAGAGATTCTCTCGCAGCCGGAAGTGACAGCCATTGCGGACATCAAGATGGGAATGGAAGAATCATCTGCATGGGGATGCGACCTTACATATGATTATATTAAAATCAATGCGGACTACAGAAGCTAGGAGGTAGAAAAAATGGACAAGAGTATGCAGAAATATCTGGACAAGGCAGAAGTGCTGATTGAAGCGCTCCCGTACATTCAGCGTTTCAACAGAAAGATCATCGTAGTAAAATACGGCGGAAGCGCCATGCTCGATGAGGAACAGGAAAAGAGAGTCATCCAGGATGTAGTCCTGTTAAAGCTCTGTGGATTCAAGCCGATTATCGTTCATGGCGGCGGCAAGGAGATCAGCAAGTGGGTTGACAAAGTCGGAAAGGAAACGAAGTTTGTCAACGGATTCCGCGTAACAGATGAAGAGACGATGGAGATTGCGGAAATGGTACTTTCCAAAGTCAACAAAAAGCTGGTACAGCTCGTGGAAGAGCTTGGAATTAAATCCATCGGAGTCAGCGGCATTGACGGCGGACTTCTGAAAGTGACGAAAAAATACGTGGACGGCGAGGACATCGGATATGTAGGAAGCGTCTGTGACGTAGAGCCGAAGATCCTCTTTGACCTTCTGGAAAAAGATTTCCTTCCGGTAGTCTGCTCCGTTGGTCTGGACAATGATTTCCAGGCATACAATGTCAATGCGGACGAAGCTGCATGTGCTATCGCAAAAGCGGTGAAAGCGGAGAAACTTGCCTTCCTGACAGATATCGAAGGTGTCTACAAAGATCCAAAAGATCCGGAAACATTGATTCCGGAGCTTTCCGCAGAAGACGCGATCCGTCTGATCAATGAAGGCTACATCGAAGGCGGTATGCTTCCGAAGCTGAAAAGCTGCATCGATGCGCTGGAAAACGGAGTTTCCCGGATTCATATTCTGGACGGTCGGATTCCGCATTGCCTGCTGCTTGAGATCTTTACCAACAAAGGAATTGGTACAGCAATTTTAAATGACAAGGAGTGTCGGTATTATCATGGATAAATCATATATGGACTCCGTACAGAATGCGCTTGTACACACATACAATCCGGCTCCAGTGATCCTGGAGTATGGAAAAGGTGCGTATCTGTACGATACGGAGGGCAAAGCTTATCTGGATTTCGCGGCCGGATATGCGGTAAATTCTCTCGGATACGGAAATAAAGAGTGGAATGAGGCTCTGAAAAGCCAGATTGACAAGCTGGCCCACACTTCTAATCTTTACTATCATACAAGAACAAAAGAGGCGGCAGAAGCGCTGAAGAGGGTGTCCGGGATGGACCGGATCTTTTTCTGCAACAGTGGCGGCGAGGCGGTGGAAGGTGCATTGAAAGCATCAAGAAAATACGCCTATACAAAAAAGAGTGGAAGATTTGAATGGATTGCCATGGAAGAATCTTTCCACGGACGGGGATTCGGTTCTGTTTCCGTGACAGGCCACAAAGCTTATCAGGAGCCGTTTGAGCCGCTTGTTCCTGGTGTGAAGTTTGCAAAGCTTAATGATCTGGACAGTGTGAAAGCACTGGTGACAGACAGGACCTGCGCCATCATTGTAGAGCCGGTGCAGGGCGAAGGCGGAATTAATGTGGCGACGGAAGAATTCATGAAAGGAATCCGCAAGATCTGTGATGAAAACGATATTCTGATGATTTGCGATGAAGTACAGTGCGGCATGGGCCGGACCGGCTCCTTCTTTGCATGGCAGGAATACGGCGTGCGTCCGGATATTATGACTATGGCAAAAGCCATCGGAAGCGGATTCCCGGTAGGGGCGTTTGCCATGACGGAGAAAGTGGCAGAGTATTCACTTGCCCCGGGAGACCACGGTACGACTTACGGCGGCGGACCGCTTGCCTGTGCGGCTGTGGCAAAGACCGTTGAGATCTTTGAAGAGAAACACATTCCGGAGCATGTTAAGGAAATCGGAGCTTATCTGAAAAAACAGCTTGAGGAACTGGCAAAGAAACACGACTGCATTCTGGCCTGCAAAGGAAAAGGTCTGATGCAGGGAATACAGCTCAGTATTTCTCCGGCGGAAGTGACGAAAAAAGCACTGGAAAAGGGACTGCTTCTGATCAGCGCAGGAAGTGACGTAATCCGGTTTGTACCGCCTCTGATTATCACAGAAAAAGAAGTGGACGAACTGATACGGATTCTGGATGAGATCCTGGAATAAAGAATAAAAACCGGCATACTGGAAAGACTACCTTCTTATATAGAAGAAAGGAGGGATTTCCGGTATGACCGGTTTTATTATTGCATTGATTTCCGGTGCGCTGATGAGTGTGCAGGGTGTTTTTAATACACAGGTGACGAAGACGGCGGGAATGTGGGTCAGTAATATGTGGGTCCAGTTTTCTGCATTTATCGTCTGTCTGATCGTCTGGTTTTTTGCAGGCAGGGATTCCGTTGGAAGTCTGATGGAAGTACAGCCAAAGTATATGCTGCTTGGAGGAGCCATTGGTGCGGGCATCACCTGGACTGTAATCAAAAGCATGGATCAGCTGGGGCCGGCAAAGGCGGCGCTTCTGATTGTCATTGCGCAGTTGATAGTGGCTTATGTCATTGAACTTTTCGGACTCTTTGGAATGGACAAAAGTCCGTTTGAATGGAGAAAGGCGGGAGGGCTTCTGCTTGCGCTGATCGGAATTGCGATTTTCCAGTGGAAATAGAGTTGTAATTTAAAAAGAAATTCGTTACAATAGAACTATCTGCATAGAGGGGGCTTTTATCGGTTGCGGTAAAGGAGTACTATGCATAGAAAGAAAAGAAAATTGTTTTGTATGGCGGCAGTTCTGATTTTTCTGGTGTTTGCAGGATGCGGCGGCAAGGAGGACGAACCGGAAGAGACGGTGGTGCTTCTGGAGGAAGAGTCAGAGAAAGAGGCTGTTTTGGAAGAAGATACTGAGCAGAAGTCTGCCGGGGAAGAAGAGTCAAAAGACCGGAAGAAGACAGAGCCGGAGATGATTGTTGTCTACGTCTGCGGGGAAGTCCAAAAAGAAGGTGTTGTGACGCTTCCTGCCGGAAGCAGAGTTTATCAGGCGATCGAGATGGCGGGAGGCGTGACTGAGGAGGCCGAGGCTTCCTGGCTGAATCTGGCGGAGGTTCTGACAGATGGAGCCAGGATTTACGTGCCGGACAAAGAGGAAGTAAGCGGAGCAAATCCGGCAATCCCGCAAGGAGCCGGAAGCGGATCCCCGGAAGCAGCCGGTGGACTGGTCAATCTCAACCAGGCTTCCAGGGAGGAACTGATGACGCTTCCGGGGATCGGTGAGGCAAAGGCTGAGGCGATTCTTCAGTACAGAACAGAACATGGGAACTTTGATTCCATCGATGAAATTAAAAATATTTCCGGTATCAAGGATGGAGTTTTTGAAAAGATTAAAGATAAGATAACAGTGTAGCGAGGGAGAAACATGGCAAAAAGGGTATTGGTTGTAGACGATGAAAAACTGATTGTAAAAGGAATACGCTTCAGTCTGGAACAGGACGGCATGGAAGTGGACTGCGCATACGACGGGGAAGAAGCTTTGGCCTATGCACGGGACAATGATTACGACATGATTCTTCTGGATATCATGCTTCCGAAGCTGGACGGGTTTGAAGTATGCCAGCAGATCAGAGAATTTTCGGATGTACCGATTGTGATGCTGACGGCAAAAGGCGACGACATGGACAAGATTCTTGGACTCGAGTATGGTGCGGACGACTATATCACAAAGCCGTTTAATATTCTGGAGGTAAAGGCAAGGATCAAGGCCATCATGCGCCGGACAGGCAAGAAGGAAAAAGATGGAAAAGATGCGAAGGTCATTGTCAAAGGAGACTTAAAGCTTGACTGTGAGAGCAGAAGAGTATTTTCCAAAGACAGAGAGATTAACCTGACGGCAAAAGAATTTGATCTTCTGGAACTTCTGGCCCACAACCCGAACAAGGTATATTCCAGAGAGGATCTGTTAAATCTTGTCTGGGGATATGAGTATCCGGGCGATGCAAGGACTGTGGATGTACATATCAGAAGACTTCGTGAGAAGATCGAAGTGAACCCGAGTGATCCGAAATATGTATATACAAAATGGGGAGTTGGTTACTATTTTAGGGGGTAAGTTAAAACTCAGGCACCATCCGTTTAAAAGTCTCAGGTTTCTGATTTTCCTGCTGATTCTTTTTATGGGAATGGTGCCGTGTCTGATTTTACGTTTTGTGGTTCTGCGGTCCAACGAGAGCCACTCTGTCTCAATCCGCATGGCAGAGATTCAGAATCAGTGTACGATTCTCTGCAACCAGCTTTCCGTGCTGGACACACTTTCGGGAGATATCCCGGAGACGATCGACGCGGAGATCACACAGTTTTCCAACATTTATAACGGCCGGGTCATGATTATCGATCAGTCTTACCGGATCATTGAGGATTCGTACGATCTGGATGCGGGCAAGACGATCATTTCCGGTGATGTGATCAAGTGTTTTGAAGGTGAAACAGTCAGCAATTATGACGACCGGAACAGCTATATCGAAGTGACATCTCCGATTCAGGGGACTGCGTCCAAAGAGATTGTCGGTGTTATGCTCGCAAGTGTTTCCACGGACAATATTGTGGATATTCAGGAAAATCTGAGACAGACGCTGGATATTATCATCATTACGGTGTTTGTTGTATTGATTGCGGTGGGCGTGCTGATCAGCTTTTACATTACGCGTCCGCTGAACCGGATTACAAAAGCAGTCGAAAACATGACAGAAAGTTATGAGGAAGACGATCTCCATGAAAATGCATTTCTGGAGACCATCCGGTTTTCGGAGGCGTTCAATAAGATGATCGGAAGGTTCAAGGTTCTGGACGAATCGAGACAGGAATTTGTTTCTAATGTCTCACATGAGTTGAAGACGCCGCTTACTTCCATGAAGGTGCTGGCGGATTCTCTTCTTTCCCAGGAGGAAGTGCCGGCAGAGCTCTACCGGGAGTTTATGGGAGATATGTCGGAGGAGATCGAACGGGAGAACAAGATTATCAACGATCTCTTGTCTCTTGTGAAGATGGATAAGACTTCCAACGATATGAATATCGAAATGCTGGATATTAACCTCATCGTAGAGCGGATTTTAAAAAGACTCAAGCCGATCGCGCAGAAACAAAATATCGAGCTTGTATTTGAGACATTCCGTACAGTGGAGGCGGAAGTAGATGAGACAAAACTTTCCCTCGCAGTCAGCAATCTGGTGGAAAATGCCATCAAGTACAATCATGAAAATGGCTGGGTGCATGTATCGTTAAACGCAGACCATAAGTTTTTCTATTTAAAAGTGGCGGATTCCGGAATGGGAATTCCAAAAGAAGCGCAGGAACATATTTTCGAGAGATTCTACCGTGTGGACAAATCTCATTCCAGGGAAATCGGAGGAACGGGACTTGGGCTTGCCATTGCACGAAGCGCTGTGATCATGCACAGAGGGGCTATCAAAGTGTACAGTGAAGAAGGGGAGGGCACGACGTTTACCGTGCGGATTCCGTTGAAATATGTGGCAAATGCAAAATAAGAGGAGGAGACCATGAAAGGAAAAAGGAGTGTATCATTTCTGCTTGTCATACTCATGGCGTCTGGTCTCCTGTCCGGCTGCAGGAGAGGAGAGCAGGTCAAGCAGGGAGAGTTTGGACTGTTTTACTTAAGTGCGGATAAGACGGAACTTGTGAGAATTGCCGGGGAAAAGAAAGACGGGTCAAAGGAGGAGCAGGTACAGTATGTGCTGGATGCACTGGAAAAACCGGCTGAAAAGTCTGAGGACTATCAGACCCCGTTTCAGAATGACGTGAGGGTGGAAGAGTTTGAGATCGACGGAAAACAGGTGGATCTTACTTTTAATGAGAAATACACATCTCTGGATGCCGCAGAAGAAGTGCTTCTGAGAGCGGCGGTTGTAAAATCACTGGTACAGATTTCCGGGATCGATTATGTCTCTTTTTATATCGGAGAGGAGCCTTTGATGGCGGCAGACAATACGCCGGTCGGCCTGATGAGTAACGAGGATTTTATACAGAATGTCGGATCTTCACTCCACTCCTATCAGTCTACGTCACTGACGCTTTATTTCGCCAACAAAGACGGGGACAAACTGGTTAAGGAAACGGTAAATAATGTCCGGTACAACAGTAATATCTCCATGGAACGTCTGGTGATTGAGCAGCTGTTGAAGGGGCCGTCCTCTTCGGGAGCCTATGCAACGATTCCGGCCAATACCAAGATCTTGAGTGTATCCACAAGGGATCAGATCTGCTATGTCAATTTTGATCAGGAACTGATGAACATGAAATCCAATGTAAAGCCTGAGATCCTGATTTACTCGATCGTCAATTCGATTGTGGAGAGCGGGATGGCAGGCCAGGTACAGATTTCCATCAACGGTGAGAGTAATATCAACTTCGGCGAAAGCGTTCCGCTGGACCAGCCGCTGTCGAGAAATCTGGATCTTGTAGAAGGAGAAAAATAAAGATTGAAAAACAGGCCGCTTGCAGTAATGTGCCTTGTTTTTCTTGTGATCCGCTGTCTGGTCTTCTGGGCGGGAGCCAAATGGGAGTTCCCGCCGGAAGTACTGCGGATGGACGGAGAAAAGATCTGTGTGAGCGGGCGTATTTTTAAAAGAGAACAAAGGGAAAAGGGCCCGACATGGTATCTTCGTGCGGGAGACAGGGCGTATATCATCTACAGCTCCGAGTGGAGCGATTACAGGATCGGCAATACGATCATAGTCACAGGCACCTTTCGTCTGTTTGAAAGGGCTTCTAATCCGGGAACATTCGATTCCCGGTCTTATTATCAGAATCAGAATATCTACGGAATGATCTTTCCGGAATCAATCAAAGTTACAGACAACACAATTCAATATGGAAAAGAATGGATTGCCTCTCTTCGGGAGCGGTGGAAGAAAGAACTTCTGGACAGAATGGGGGACGAGGGTGCAGTTTTAAGCGGAATTCTCCTGGGAGATAAAAGTGCCCTGGATCCGGAGGTGAAAGAGCTGTATCAGAAAAACGGAATTGCTCATCTTCTGGCGGTCTCGGGGCTTCATGTGTCCTTTATCGGCCTTTTGATTTACCGGACAATGCGAAAGGCGGGAGTCCCGTTTTCTGGAAGCGCCGCCCTGGGCATCCTTGTTTTGCTCCCGTATGCAGTGATGACGGGATTCAGTGTCTCGGCAAGAAGAGCAGTTTACATGTATTTTATCCGGATGGGAGCAGAGGTGACGGGAAGAGTCTATGACCTTTTGACAAGCCTTGTCGTTTCCGCTGCTGTGATTGTGGGGACAGCGCCTCTTTCCGTATTTGATCCGGGATTTCTCCTCTCGTTTGGTGCGATCTTTGCCATCTGGGGAGGGGAAGAGCTGCGAATCCGGTTGGAGGAACTGAAAGACAAGGAAAGAAAAAAAGAGAAAACTCCTGGAATAAAAAGGAAGAAAACCATCCGGCAGAAACTGCTTTGGGCAGCGTATCCGGGGCTGTGCATTCAGCTTCTGACCTTTCCGGTCCTTCTTTCTTCCTATTATGAATTTCCGCTGTACTCGGTCCTTGTGAATATCTGGGTAATTCCGATGATGTCGGTTGTCATGGGAGCCGGTCTTTTGGGAAGCATCTGCTGTCTGGTGCTGCCCCCTCTTGCGGATGTCATTCTCTGGATCAGTAAGGCGGTTCTGATGTTTTACGAATGGAACTGCCGGATCATGCTGAAACTGCCTTTGGCAAGAATTGTCACCGGAAAACCGGATACAATCCAGATTCTTCTCTATCTGTTTTTACTGATGCTGGTATATCTGCTGTTCCGAAAAGGAAAGGGAAAATCGGGGATGTCCGCCCTTATATTTGCACTGACTCTGCTTCTTGGTCCATGGAGTCAGCATTACGGAGAGCTGAAAGTCACCATGATAGACGTGGGTCAGGGGGACGGGATTTTGATCCGGATGCCGGGAGGACTGGACTGTCTGGTAGACGGAGGAAGCACATCGGAAGAGATGCTGGCAAAATACACGCTGGAGCCGTTTCTGGAAAGCAAGAGAATCCGGATGTTGGATTATGTCCTGATTTCCCATGGGGATACGGATCACATCAGCGGGATACAGGAAATGCTGGAGCGCCAGGAGGTGGGCGTCGGCATCCGGACACTGGTTCTGCCCGAGCAGCATCTGTGGGATGAAGGTCTTGAAAATCTGGCACGGACCGCAAAAAGAGCAGGGACAAAAGTGCGGACCATGAAAGCGGGGGAAGCAATCCGGGACAGGGCAGGGACAGAGCTTTCCTGTCTTGGCCCTTCCGAAGAATATGGAGGAGAACCGGGAAATGAAGCATCCATGATTTTAAAACTTTCCAGCGGGAAGTTTTCCATGCTCTTTACCGGGGATCTGGAAGGAGCAGGAGAAGAAGACTTCTTACAGGGAGAAAGCGGTTCAGGAACCTATACCGTACTGAAAGTTCCCCATCACGGTTCTGACGGAGCAGCGACAGAAGCGTTTTTAGAACAGAACAATGCAAGGTATGCACTGATTTCTGCGGGAAAAGACAATCCATACGGACATCCGGGAGAAAAGCTTCTGAAACGTCTGGAAACCTGTGGAATCCAGACATTCTGTACAAAAGAGGACGGAGCCATCACATTGCTGGTCAAAGGGGAGACAATGACCATCCGAAAATTTTTGGAATAGGGTGTTTACGGAAAAACATGTTCTATGCTAGAATAGCGGTATGAAAAGTTTAAATGAAGATCTCAAAACAGGACAATTTAAACAGGTATATCTTTTGTACGGTGAGGAGAGCTATCTCAAAAAGCAGTATAAGGACAGGCTTTCCAAGGCGATGCTCCCCGAAGGGGATACGATGAACTATGCGTATTACGAGGGGAAGGGAACGGATGTCAGACAGGTCATCGATCTTGCCGAGACGCTTCCGTTCTTCGCCCCGCGACGACTGATTGTGATGGAGGACACCGGATTTTTCAAAGGCGCCTCTCCGGAGCTTGCGGAGTATATCCGCAGCATGCCGGAGACGACGTGCTTTCTTTTTGTGGAGAGCGAAGTGGACAAGCGGGGAAAGCTATACAAGGCGGTAAAGGAAAAAGGGCGCATTGTGGAGATGACCAGACAGGACGGCAATACTTTGCAGAAATGGGTACTCTCCATGGTGAAGAAGGAAGGACGGCAGATTACCCAGTCGACGGTCCGGTATTTTCTCACGAAAGTCGGGGAAGATATGGAAAATATCCACGGCGAGCTTGAGAAGCTGTTCTGCTATACTCTTGGGAAACAGGAGATTACCATTCATGATATAGAAGAAATCTGTACGACCCACATAGACAACAAGATTTTCGACATGGTCAATGCCGTGGCAGATCAGAAGCAGAAGCAGGCGCTGATGTATTATTATGATCTGCTGGCCTTAAAAGAGCCGCCGATGCGGATTCTCTTTCTGATGACACGGCAGTTCCGTATTCTGCTGGAAGTATCTGAGATGAACAGACGGGGATACGGGAAAAAAGAGATCAGTGAAAATGTCAAGGTTCCGCCGTTTGCGGTGGGACGCTATCTGGCACAGGCACAGAAGTTTTCTCCTTCCAGTCTTCGGCAGATTCTGGAGGACTGTGCTTCGACAGAAGAGGAGGTCAAGACAGGAAGGCTTGCCGATACAATGGCGGTGGAGCTTCTGATTGTACAATACAGTAGTTAATATAAGATATAGCAGTTATAATGAGTTGATTGGAGGATTTTACATTGTCAGTAATTGATCAAAAACATATACGGAATTTCTGCATCATTGCCCATATCGACCATGGGAAGTCGACGCTTGCGGACCGGATCATTGAAGATACCGGACTTCTGACAAGCAGGGAGATGCAGTCCCAGGTACTGGATAATATGGATCTGGAACGGGAAAGAGGAATCACAATCAAGGCACAGACAGTCCGCACAGTCTACAAGGCAAAGGACGGGGAGGAATACGTTTTCAACCTGATTGACACGCCGGGACATGTGGACTTTAACTATGAGGTATCCAGAAGCCTTGCGGCCTGCGACGGGGCAATTCTCGTGGTGGACGCGGCACAGGGCGTGGAAGCACAGACGCTTGCAAATGTCTATCTGGCACTGGATCACGATCTGGATGTTTTTCCGGTAATCAATAAGGTCGATCTGACGAGTGCGGATCCGGACCGTGTGGCAGAAGAAATTGAAGACGTCATCGGAATTGAAGCCACAGACGCACCGCGGATCTCCGCCAAGACCGGACTGAATATCGACCAGGTGCTCGAAGAGATCGTGCATAAGATTCCGGCACCGGAAGGAGATCCGGAGGCCCCGCTTCAGGCACTGATCTTTGATTCGGTCTATGATTCCTATAAAGGAGTCATCGTATTCTGCCGGATCAAAGAAGGAACCGTAAAAAAAGGAACCAAAATCCAGATGATGGCAACCGGGGCAAAAGAAGAGGTTGTAGAAGTCGGCTACTTCGGAGCCGGACGCTTTATTCCATGTGACGAACTGAGCGCAGGAATGGTCGGCTATATCACCGCCAGCATCAAAAATGTAAAAGACGCCAGAGTCGGCGATACCGTTACAGACGCAGATCGTCCGTGCGACGAGCCGCTTCCGGGATATAAGAAAGTCAACCCGATGGTATACTGCGGTATGTACCCGGCAGACGGAGCCAAGTACCCGGATCTCCGGGATGCCCTTGAGAAGCTTCAGTTAAATGACGCTTCCCTTCAGTTTGAGCCGGAGACGTCCATTGCACTCGGATTCGGATTCCGCTGCGGATTTTTAGGACTGCTTCATCTGGAAATTATCCAGGAGCGTCTGGAGAGAGAATACAATCTGGATCTCGTCACAACCGCACCAAGCGTTATCTATAAAGTCCACAAGACTAACGGTGAAGTGATTGAACTTACAAATCCGTCCAACCTGCCGGAGCCAAGTGAGATCGACTACATGGAAGAGCCGATGGTAAAGGCGGAAATCATGGTAACCTCCGAATTCATCGGGGCAATCATGGACCTCTGTCAGGAACGAAGAGGCGAATACCAGGGAATGGAATACATCGAGGCGACCAGAGCGGTCCTTCACTACCACCTGCCGCTGAATGAAATTATCTACGATTTCTTTGACGCCCTGAAATCTCGATCCAGAGGATACGCATCCTTCGACTATGAGATGCTCGGATACAAACAGTCCTCCCTCGTGAAACTCGACATTCTTGTCAACAAAGAAGAGGTGGATGCCCTTTCCTTCATCGTCTTTGAAGGAAGCGCATACGACAGAGGACGCAAGATGTGCGAAAAATTAAAAGAAGAAATTCCAAGACAGCTGTTTGAGATTCCGATCCAGGCAGCCATCGGCGGAAAGATCATCGCAAGAGAAACAGTAAAAGCACTCAGAAAAGACGTCCTTGCAAAATGTTATGGAGGAGATATCTCCCGAAAACGGAAACTCCTCGAAAAACAGAAAGAAGGAAAGAAACGAATGCGCCAGGTAGGAAACGTAGAGATCCCACAGAAAGCATTCATGAGCGTACTGAAACTCGACGACAAATAGTCAGAATTGTTTTATTTTTTTTCATTGGGGACGTGTACCGATGCACAGGTACACGTCCCCAATAATGATTATGAAATGAGGATAAATAGATGAAACAAGAACTGGAAATATATATTCAGATACCTTTCTGTGTGCAGAAATGTGCGTATTGTGATTTCCTGTCCGGCCCTGCCGGAAAGGAAGAACAGGAAGCGTATGTCCGGGCTCTTCGGAGGGAGATCAGCGTTGCTTCGAAAATGGCAGAGGAATATGAAGTCAGCACTGTCTTCCTTGGAGGCGGTACGCCGTCGATTCTGCCGCCGGAGGCAGTTGACGGGATTCTCAGGACGGTGAGGGAATCATTTTCGCTTTCTCCGAATGCGGAGATTACTATGGAACTCAATCCAGGGACTGATGGAAAAGAGAAGATGGAAGCGTATCGAAAGGCCGGGATCAATCGTTTGAGTATCGGGTTACAGTCTGCGGATGACCAGGAGCTCCATACTCTTGGAAGAATTCATACATGGCAGGATTTCCGAAACACGTATGAGGCGGCGAGAAAGGCAGGTTTTGCCAATATTAATATCGATCTGATGTCTGCAATTCCGGGCCAGACACTGAAAAGTTATGAGAAGACACTGGAACGGGTATGCAGTCTTTGTCCGGAGCATATCTCGGCGTACAGTCTGATTCTGGAGGAAGGAACGCTGTTTTGGGATTGGTATGAAAAGACGGATCATCCAAAGGACCATCCGCCCCTGCCGGATGAAGAGACCGAACGGCAGATGTATGAGCGGACAAAAGAGATTCTGCAAGGATACGGATATGAACGGTACGAAATTTCCAATTACGCAAAGAAAGGGAAAGAATGCAGACACAATATCGGTTATTGGAGAAGAATTCCGTATCTGGGATTTGGAGTCGGGGCAGCCTCTCTTTTTGAAGAGCAGAGGTGGAGTAATCTCCGGGACAGGAAGAAATATGTGGAAATCTGGAGTGAAAACGAGCCGAAAGAAGCGCTGCTTCTGACAAGGGAAGAAGTGCAGAAACTATCCGGGCGGGAAGCTCAGGAAGAGACGATGTTTCTGGGGCTTAGAATGATGGAAGGTGTTTCCGAAGCAGAGTTTGCGGCGCGGTTTCACCATACGGTGGAAGAAATTTATGGAGATGAGATCCGGGAACTGGAACAGGAGCATCTCATACAAAGAAAGCAGGGGCGTATCGCTTTAACAGACCGGGGAATTGATGTGAGCAATCATGTGATGGCCTGCTTTCTGCAGGATGAGGGAGAGGAGGAAAGCTCATGATCAATCTGATTCTGGCAGTTCTTTGCAGCGCAGGCGTTTCCATTTTCATGCGTGCAAGTGAGACGTACTGTCGGGGAAAATACGGGATTCTGCTGATGAACTACGCGGTCTGCGTCATTGCAGGGCTTTTGACAACGGGAAAAAACCTGGGACATATCGGGGAAGCCGGTACTATGACAGCCGTGGGATTTGGCGTGGTGACCGGTCTGCTTTACTGCGGGGCGTTCATTCTCCTGCAGTGGAATGTGCGGAAAAACGGCGTTATCCTGTCCTCTACCTTTATGAAGCTTGGCGTGATCGTCCCGTCCGCGCTTGCAGTCCTCTGGTTTGGAGAAAAACCGGGATGGAACCAGGGAATCGGACTTCTGATTGCGGTGGTTGCCATTTTGCTCATCAATCTGGAGAAAGGAGCGGTCCGGACGGGAGGAAGCTCCAAGGCCGGACTTGTACTTCTTTTACTTGGCGGAGGCCTGGGAGATGCCATGGCCAAGTTTTATGACGCATACGGGAAAACATCCTTTGGAAGCTTTTTCCTGATGCTTTCCTTTCTTGTTTCCGGAGTAATCAGTGGTCTGCTTGTTGTACGAAACAGGGAGCGGATTACAAAAAATGAAATTCTATTTGGAGTTCTCATTGGAATTCCAAATTATTTTTCGGCCCGGTTTCTGCTGTGGGCACTGGCCGATGTCCCTGCGGTCATTGCCTATCCGACCTATAGCATTGCGGCGATGGCGGTAATAGGAGTAGCAGGAGTGATCCTTTTTAAGGAGAAACTTACGAAAAAACAGTGGACAGCGTATGGGATGGTGATCCTTGCTGTCGGACTTCTGAATATGTAGAAAGACACAAAAAAGATACAGAATCGGTGTTGACAAATGTGTGCTGGAGTGCTAAATTAGTAAACGTAGATATTAGCACTCGAAATAAATGAGTGCTAATAAGACGGAAGGAGGATCTGAATGGAATTAATCCGGGAACTGAGTGAAAGAAAACTGAAGATATTAAAAGCAGTCATTCAGAACTATCTGGAGACAGGTGAGCCGGTTGGTTCCAGAACAATTTCCAAGTACACCGATCTGAATTTAAGTTCCGCTACAATCCGGAATGAGATGGCGGATCTGGAAGAACTTGGATATATTTTTCAGCCTCATACGTCTGCAGGACGTATTCCGTCTGACAAGGGATATCGGCTTTATGTCGATATGCTCATGCAGGATAAAGAGCAGGAAGTGACGGAAATCAAGGAACAGATGCTTCAGAAGGCGGATAAGATGGATCAGCTTTTGAAACAGGCGGCGAAAGTACTGGCTAACAATACAAATTACGCCACGATGGTATCCGCGCCTGTCAGCATGAAAAACCGGCTGAAATTTATTCAGCTTTCCCAGGTTGATGAGGAACAGTTGATCGCAGTCATTGTGCTGGAAGGAAACATTGTCAAGAACCAGATCATCCGGGTTGACCAGGATCTGGGAAGCGAGACGCTTCTAAAGCTGAACATGCTTTTGAATACGACGCTGAACGGCATGTCCATCGATCAGATTACACTGGGACTGATTGCCAAGCTCAAAGAACAGGCAGGCATTCACAGCGGAGTGATCAGCGATGTGCTGGATGCGGTAGGCAATGTGATTCAGCTCGATCAGGACATGGAGATCTATACAAGCGGAGCCACCAACATTTTCCGTTATCCGGAATTATCCGACAAGCAAAGCGCACAGGAAATCATCAGTGCCTTTGAGGAAAAACAGCAGCTTTCGGAACTTGTCACCCAGACACTTTCCAGTGACACTAAGGGAATACAGGTTTATATCGGAAATGAGACTCCGGTACAGAACATGAAGGACTGCAGTATTGTGACAGCAACCTATGAATTAGGAGAAGGCATGCAGGGAACGATAGGGATTATCGGACCGAAGCGTATGGACTATGAACATGTCATGGACACACTGAAAACACTGCAGACTGAGCTGGATACGATATTTCACAAAAAAGAATAGAGCAAAAGCAGAAAGGTGGTATCCTGGTGGGAGAAAGTAAGAATCAGGAAGAAATGGTAAAAGAGGCCGTAGAAGAAGCGAAAAAGCAGGCTGAGCAAAACGGTGAGATTCCTGTAGAGGATGAAACCGCACAGGATGAAGCGGAAGAGACCGGCGCGCCGGAAAGCACAGACGGCCAGGAAGCTTCGGACGACGGCAAAGAAAAGAAGGGATTCTTTAAAAGAAAGAATAAAAAGGATCCAAAAGATGAGAAGATCGAAGATCTGACCGATAAGCTGACACGCCAGATGGCGGAGTTTGACAATTACAGAAAGCGTACTGAAAAAGAAAAATCGGCCATGTATGAGATTGGAGCAAAGGACATCATTGAGAAGATCCTGCCTGTTATCGATAATTTCGAGAGAGGGTTCCAGAGCGTTGAAGACGGAAAGAAAGACGATCCGTTTGTAGACGGCATGGATAAAGTATATAGACAGCTTATGAAGACGCTGGAAGACGCAGGCGTCAAGCAGATCGAGGCCCTGGGACAGGAATTCAATCCGGACTTTCATAATGCGGTGATGCATGTGGAAGACGAAGAAGCCGGTGAGAATATTATCGTGGAGGAATTCCAGAAAGGGTATATGTACCGTGACAGTGTGGTAAGACACAGCATGGTAAAAGTAGCTAATTAAGAAAAATGAAATAAATCAGGAGGAATGCATTATGGGCAAAATTATTGGTATTGACTTAGGTACAACAAACAGTTGTGTTGCCGTAATGGAAGGTGGACAGCCGACCGTTATCGCAAATACAGAAGGCGCAAGAACGACTCCATCTGTAGTCGCATTTACAAAGAACGGAGAACGTCTTGTAGGTGAACCCGCAAAACGTCAGGCAGTTACAAATGCAGACAAAACAATTTCTTCCATCAAAAGGAAGATGGGAACAAATGAGAAAGTAAACATCGACGGAAAACAGTATTCTCCGCAGGAGATTTCTGCAATGATCCTTCAGAAACTGAAAGCAGACGCAGAAGGATACCTTGGTGAGAAAGTGACAGAAGCAGTTATTACAGTGCCTGCTTACTTTAATGATGCACAGCGTCAGGCAACAAAGGATGCCGGTAAAATCGCAGGACTGGATGTAAAACGTATCATCAACGAGCCTACAGCAGCAGCACTTGCTTACGGACTTGACAATGAAAAAGAACAGAAGATCATGGTATACGACCTTGGCGGCGGTACATTCGACGTTTCCATCATCGATATCGGAGACGGTGTTATCGAAGTACTTTCCACAGCCGGAAACAACAGACTTGGCGGTGACGACTTCGACCAGAAGATCACAGACTACATGCTGGCTGATTTCAAGGCAAAAGAAGGCGTAGACCTTTCCAATGACAAGATGGCTCTTCAGAGATTAAAAGAAGCGGCAGAAAAAGCAAAGAAAGAACTTTCTTCCGCTACAACAACCAATATCAACCTTCCGTTCATCACAGCAACATCTGAAGGACCGAAACATTTTGATATGGATCTGACAAGAGCAAAATTTGATGAACTGACAAGCGATCTGGTAGAAAAGACAGCAGAGCCTGTTCAGAGAGCGCTTTCTGACGCAGGACTTCGTCCGTCAGATCTTGGCCAGGTACTTCTGGTAGGTGGTTCTACACGTATTCCGGCTGTACAGGATAAAGTAAGACAGCTGACAGGAAAAGAGCCAAGCAAATCTCTGAATCCGGATGAATGTGTTGCACTTGGTGCTTCCATCCAGGGTGGTAAACTTGCCGGAGAAGCAGGCGCAGGCGACATCCTTCTTCTTGATGTTACACCACTGTCACTTTCCATCGAAACAATGGGTGGTGTTGCAACAAGGCTGATTGAAAGAAATACAACAATCCCGACAAAGAAGAGCCAGATCTTCTCTACAGCTGCAGACAACCAGACAGCAGTAGATATCAACGTTGTACAGGGTGAAAGACAGTTCGCAAGAGACAACAAGTCCCTCGGACAGTTCAGACTGGATGGAATTCCGCCGGCACCACGTGGAATCCCGCAGATTGAAGTAACATTCGATATCGATGCAAATGGTATTGTAAATGTATCTGCAAAAGACCTTGGAACAGGAAAAGAACAGCACATCACAATTACAGCAGGTTCCAACATGTCTGATGAAGATATCGACAGAGCAGTTAAAGAAGCAGCAGAATTTGAAGCGGCAGACAAGAAGAGAAAAGAAGCTGTTGATACAAAGAATGAGGCAGATGCGATTGTATTCCAGACAGAAAAAGCACTTAAAGATGTTGGAGACAAGATCGATGCAGCCGGAAAATCAGCAGTAGAGGCTGATATTCAGGCTCTTAAGGATATCCTTGCAAAATATCCGAATGCAGAAGAAATGACAGAAGCGAATATCGCTGAAATCAAAGCTGCAAAAGAGAAACTGATGACAAGTTCTCAGGAACTTTTCACAAAGATGTATGAGCAGGCAAATCCACAGGGCGGTGCTCAGGGAGCAGGACCTCAGGGTGGAAATGCACAGTCAGGACCGGCACCGGAAGGATATGACGATGTCGTAGACGGAGACTATAAAGAAGTATAATCCTGCCGGATAACAGGCAGAACACAGAGATTGCGCCCGGCGCAATCTCTGTGCGTGTGTGGATTCCGGCTTGATCCGGGGTCCCCGATACCGAAATGTAGGATACGCGGCAGCGCCTACTGTATAGAAAGGGAAGGTAACGATTATGGCAGAGGCAAAGAGAGACTACTATGAAGTCCTGGGAGTATCCAGAGATGCCGATGACGCAACACTGAAAAAAGCATACCGTCAGCTTGCGAAAAAATATCATCCGGATATGAATCCAGGAGATGCGGAAGCAGAAAGAAAGTTCAAAGAAGCTTCTGAAGCGTATGCTGTATTAAGTGATCCGGATAAGCGCCGTCAGTATGATCAGTTTGGTCATGCGGCATTTGAAGGCGGCGGTGCAGGCGGTGCAGGCGGATTCGGCGGCTTTGATTTCAGCGGTGCGGATTTCAGCGATATTTTCGGTGATATTTTCGGAGACTTTTTCGGCGGCGGAAGAAGAAGCGGCCGCACCAGTAACGGCCCGATGAAGGGTATGAATATCCGGAAAGGAGTCCGGATCACCTTTGAAGAGGCTGTGTTCGGCTGTGAAAAGGAAATTGAGATCGTTCTGAAAGATCCATGTGAGAAATGTCAGGGAACAGGAGCAAAACCGGGAACCAGTCCGGAGACGTGTCCGAGATGTGGCGGCAGAGGCCAGGTTGTCTACACCTCACAGTCTTTCTTTGGAACGGTGCAGAATGTACAGACATGTCCGGACTGTCATGGCTCCGGAAAGATTATTCGTGAAAAGTGTCCGGACTGCGCAGGAACCGGTTATATCTCAAGCAAGAAAACCATTCAGGTATCAATTCCGGCCGGAATCGACAATGGACAGAGTGTCAGAATACGGGACAAAGGTGAGCCGGGTACCAATGGAGGACCAAGAGGAGATCTGCTTGTGGAAGTAACGGTATCCAGACATCCGATCTTCCAGAGACAGGACATGAATATTTTCTCCACAGCGCCGATTTCATTTGCACAGGCAGCCCTCGGTGGAGATGTGCGCATCAAGACGGTGGATGGGGAAGTCATTTATACTGTTAAACCTGGAACAAAGACAGATACGAAGGTAAGACTGAAAGGCAAAGGAGTACCGTCCGTGCGGAATCCAAAGGTGAGGGGAGACCAGTACGTCACCCTTGTGATCCAGACACCGGAAAAATTAAGTCCGGAAGCAAAGGAAGCACTCAAACGGTTTGACGCTCTTTCAGGCAATTCCCTGAATCAGCCGGAACCGGAAAAAGAAAAACCGGAGAAACCGAAGAAAAAAGGCTTTATGGACAAATTAAAAGAGACCTTCGAGGAGAGGGACGATTAAGAAAACATACAGCTGCGGGGAGAAGCAACCCGCAGCTTTTTTTCTGCTGAAAACCCGTTCGGAAGATTTTCTGAAAACCTATTGACAGCGCTTACAATTCTATGTATAGTTAAAACGGAATATATGAATAATTGCTCATATGTTTTAATAAAATACCGGAATTCCAGGATTGAGATAAATGCCAGGATCCGGAATGGTTATACAGGCTGGCAGTGGGAAGCACAGGCCTGCCGGAAGGGAAAAGGAAAATGACGAAAAAGCAGAAAAAGATGCTGGTAAGAATTGCTGTGGCATTTCTTCTCTATGCAGTACTCTTGATTCTTAAAGAGACAGGAACTGTGAAAGGAATGAAAGAATTTCCGAAAGGATTTCTTCTTTATCTGATTCCATATCTGGTAATAGGCTGGGATATTTTGTGGAAGGCAGCCAGAAATATCCGGAACGGACAGATTTTTGATGAAAACTTTCTTATGACGCTTGCTACTTTCGGGGCATTTGGAGTAGGTGAATATGCGGAAGCGGTTGCCGTCATGCTCTTTTATCAGGTAGGGGAATGGTTCCAGAGCTATGCGGTGAACCGTTCAAGGGCATCGATCGCGGAACTGATGGATATTTGTCCGGAGTATGCCAACATGGAGGAGGATGGACAGCTTGTCCAGGTCGATCCGTATGATGTTCAGACTGGAAGTGTGATTATCATTAAACCAGGTGAGCGGATTCCGCTTGACGGAGTGGTGGTGGATGGAACTTCTATGATCGATACATCCGCATTGACAGGAGAATCGGTTCCAAGGAAAGTGACTCCGGGATCCGATATCATCAGCGGATGTATTAACGGAAACGGTATCCTCCATGTACGTGTGACAAAAGAGTTTGAGAATTCTACAGTTTCCAAGATTCTGGAGATGGTAGAAAATGCCAGCAGCAAGAAGGCAAAAGTGGAAAACTTCATTACCAGATTCGCAAAGTATTATACTCCGGTAGTTGTCATTGCGGCAGTGATTCTTGCGATTCTCCCTCCGGTTGTTCTGGGAGGAGGATGGAGTAACTGGATCCAGAGGGCGTGTATCTTTCTCGTGATTTCGTGTCCGTGTGCTTTGGTAATCTCTGTACCGCTCAGTTTTTTTGGTGGTATCGGGGCTGCATCCAAGGCCGGGGTACTTGTGAAAGGAAGCAATTATCTGGAAGCGATGGCGGATGTGGAGACAGTTGTTTTTGACAAGACCGGAACACTGACAAAAGGGGAATTCAAGGTGACTGAGGTTCTCCCGGAGCAGAAGAAAAGGGAGCTTTTAACCCTTGCCTACGCGGCGGAAGCGTATTCCGATCATCCTATTGCCCAGTCCATACGGGAAGCATATCTGGAAGAAAAAAAGGATGTGACGCCGGAAAAGATCAGTGATGCAAAAGAAATCTCAGGATGCGGGATCTGTGCCGTTTACCGGGGGAAAGAACTTCTTGCCGGAAACGGGAAGCTGATGCAGACATACGGGATCTCGTTTGAGCCGTACCGGGGTATCGGAACGGTTGTATATCTCGCATTGGACGGAAAATTTGAAGGAACAGTTGTAATTTCCGATACGATCAAAGAGCAGGCGCCGGAGACAATCCGCCTTCTCAAACAGTCCGGCGTGAAAAAGACCGTGATGTTAACCGGAGATAAAAAAGAGGCCGGGGAGGAAGCGGCAAAAGAGCTGGGAATCGATGAAGTCTATACAGAACTACTGCCGGGAGATAAGGTAGAACTGGTGGAACAGCTTCTTGACGAGATGAGCGGCAGTGGAGAAAAAAGAGCAAAACTTGCCTTTGTCGGGGACGGTATCAATGATGCTCCGGTTCTTGGAAGGGCAGATGTGGGAATTGCCATGGGAAGCATGGGATCAGATGCGGCCATTGAGGCGGCGGACATTGTCCTGATGGATGATGATACGGCCAAAATCGCGAAGATTACGGCGATTGCCAGAAAGACCATTCGGATTGTCCGCCAGAATATTGTATTTGCTCTCGCGGTGAAGGCGCTCGTGCTGGTTCTGGGCGCATTTGGAATGGCCAATATGTGGGAAGCGGTTTTTGCCGATGTCGGAGTTGCAGTCATCGCAATCCTTAATGCCATGCGGGCGCTGAAGACAGACGGCAGTAAATAGGAAAAAGATGTTGTAAAGAAGCAGGAATGTGTGTTTACTTTACGGCATCTTTTTGGCATACTAAATCATGAACAGATAAAAGGAGATGGGGAAACATGCTGAAAGTAGAACACCTTTCTTATGAAATAGAAGAAGATGGAAAAAAGCAGGAAATACTAAAAGATGTCAGCTTTGAAGTAAAAGACGGAGAGATGCTCGTTGTGACCGGACCAAACGGCGGAGGCAAATCCACGATTGCCAAACTCATGATGGGGCTTTATAAAGCGACCGAAGGGAAGATCTGGCTGGACGGGCAGGACATTACGAGTCTTCCGATTTATGAGCGTGCGAAAGCTGGAATTGGTTTTGCGTTTCAGCAGCCGCCCCGGTTTAAAGGAATGACTGTCAGAAGACTGTTGAGCCTGGCTGCGGGAACGGATCTTCCGAAGCATATCTGCTGCGGGCTTTTGAGCCGGGTAGGCCTCTGCGCGGAGGAATATCTGGACCGGGAAGTCGATGCGACTCTTTCCGGAGGCGAGATGAAGCGGATCGAGATTGCCACGGTTCTTGTGAAAAAGCATAAGCTCTGCATTTTTGATGAACCGGAGGCCGGGATTGATCTTTGGAGTTTTGCCATGCTGGTAGAAGAATTTCAAAAGCTTCATACGGAGAAAAAGGAGAGTCTGCTTCTGATCTCTCATCAGGAACGGATTATTCAAATGGCGGACCGTGTCATGATTATTGACGGCGGACAGGTGACAAAGTGCGGACCAACACAGGAGATTCTGCCGTATCTGACAGGAGAAGCCATCAGCCATCCACAGTGCCTGAAAAATCAGGGCGCAGCGGTATAAGAAGGAAGAAGGTGCAAGAAGATGATGCTGGATAAGATTACAGAGAAAGTACTTCGTATGATTGACGGGGAAGGATTCAAACAGGAAGGAGCCTTCAATCTGCGTGAAAACGGAATTTCCATCTGCCACGGGGACAGCGAGCATGTCAAAATTCGCAAAAAAGAGGACAGGCAGGGAATTGATATCTATATTGATAAAGATACGAACGGAGAGACGGTACACATTCCGGTTGTTGTTTCCAGTTCCGGAATGACAGATGTTGTCTACAACGATTTTTACATTGAGGATGGAGCAAAGGTAACCATCATTGCAGGATGCGGAATCCACAATTCCGGATGCAACGATGCAAGACATGACGGAATTCATACGTTCCATATCGGAAAGAATGCGTCCGTCCATTACGAAGAAAAGCATTATGGTGAAGGAGAAGGAACAGGAGCCAGGATCTTAAATCCGGTAACCGATATCTATGTCGGCGAAAACTCCATTTTTACCATGGACACGGTACAGATCGAGGGAGTGGACTCGACAAAAAGGGAAACCGATATTACCATGGAGGTGGGAAGCCGTCTTACCGTGACAGAAAAACTGATGACACACGATAAACAGGAAGCGGTCTCCAACATGAAGGTGATTATGAACGGGGATGCAAGCTCGGCACAGATTATTTCACGGTCCGTGGCAAAAGGAGAGTCCATCCAGACCTTCCATCCGAGGGCAGTCGGAAAGGCGGCCTGCCATGCCCATATTCAGTGTGATTCGATTATTATGAATGATGCTCAGGTACGCTCCATTCCGGAGATTGACGCGAGAAATGTGGATGCTCAGATTATACATGAAGCGGCAATTGGAAGGATCAACAGTGAACAGCTTTTGAAGCTTCAGACGTTTGGACTTAATGAGGAGGAAGCGGAAGGCGTCATCATTGAAAATTTCCTCAACTAAACAGAAAGGAAAAAACAGGGAGGTTATGCCTCCCTGTTTTGACTACATCTTCACATCATTTAAATCCATAATTTCCTTGTGGCTGTATACATGCTGCTTTAAGGCCTCAAAACTTTCCGGGCTGATGACATGTTCAATCCGGCAGGCGTCCTGAGTGGCAGTTTCCCTGGAAACGCCGAGATACATCAGGAAGCTGGAAAGAAGGGTGTGACGCTCGTAAATGGTCTCAGCAATCTCATGCCCCTTTTCTGTCAATGCGATATAGCCGTCCTTGTCCATTAAAATATATCCATTCTCCCGCAGGTTTTTCATGGCGACACTGACACTCGGCTTTGAAAAAGAAAGAGCAGTTGCGATATCAATAGAACGGACATTTCCTTTTTCTTTTCCCAGCATCAGGATTGTTTCCAGATAATTTTCAGCGGATTCCTGTATCTTCAACAGAGTGCCTCCTTCCATATATAGTATCTTTGTAGTTTAGGATAACATATTTGTTGTGATAGTTCAAATACTTCTGAAAAATGAACCGGGAAATGGCAGCAGGAAAAAGATTATGGTAAAATAGGCTAAGAAACAGTCTTGGAAGGAGGACGATAGATGCGGAATTTTACATATTGTGTGCCGACAGAGATTGTGTTTGGAAAAGACACAGAAGTTTCCTGCGGCAGAGAAGTGAAAAAGCATGGAGGGACAAAAGCGCTGATTGTATACGGCGGAGGCAGCGCCAGAAGATCGGGACTGCTGGAGCGGATTGAAAAGTCGCTGGAAGAAGAGGGAATCGCCTATGCAGAGTTTGGAGGCGTAAAACCAAATCCAGGGCTTGCATTTGCGGAAGAGGGGGTGGAAAAAGGGATCCGGGAGAAGGTGGATTTTATCCTGGGCGTAGGTGGAGGCAGCGCTATCGATACGGCCAAGGCCATTGCCCATGGAGTGGCAAATCCCGGGATTCCTCTTTGGGATATCTGGATGAAGAAAGTGCCTCTGACCAGGACGACAAAGGTCGGCGTTGTGCTGACGATTCCGGCCGCGGGAAGTGAGACAAGCGACTCTGCGGTCCTTACCAATGAAGTGATCGGGAAGAAATCGGGTCTCGGAACGGAGCTGAACCGGCCGGCCTTTGCCATTATGAATCCGGAGCTTACCTTTACACTTCCGAAATACCAGATCGGATGCGGGATTGCGGATATCATGATGCACACACTGGAACGGTATTTTATTCCGGACCAGAAAAACCGGATGACGGATGAGATCGCGGAGGGACTTCTGCGGACCGTTATCGACAGTGGAAGAAAGGCGCTTCAAAATCCGGCAGATTATGATGCTATGAGCGAGCTGATGTGGTGCGGCAGTCTTTCCCATAACAACCTGACAGGCCTTGGAAGAGCAAAAGACTTTTCTGTCCACAAGCTGGGGCATGCCTTGAGTGCAAGATTTGACTGTGCCCATGGGGCAACTCTTACCGCAGTCTGGGGCTCCTGGGCGGAGTATGTGTGGACCAATGATGTGAACCGGTTTGTCCACTATGCAAAACAGGTCTGGGGCATTGAAGGCAGCGGGGAAGAAACGGCAAGAGAAGGAATTGAAAAGACCGTATCCTATTTTAAAAGCATTGGAATGCCGGTATCGCTTGGGGAACTCGGAATCGGAATTCAGGATGAAAAAACACTGGAAGAGCTGGCTATGGACGCGACGATGAATGATACCGTCCGGCTTTCCGTACTCCGCCCGCTCGACGCTTCCGATGTGCTGGAAATTTTCCGGAAAGCCAATCACTAGCAATTGCCAAAGCAGGAGAAAAGGTGTTATACTATAACAAGATGCAGTAATACACTGTAAATATCGATAAGAGGAGTGACAGACGATGAAAGTAGTAGCAACAGAAAAAGCACCAAAAGCATTAGGGCCTTATTCTCAGGGATATGTATCAGGAGGAGTATTTTACTCAGCAGGACAGATTCCGATCAATCCGGCAACGGATACAGTAGAGGCTGACACAATTGAAGGTCAGGCAGAGCAGGCATGCAAGAATGTCGGCGAAGTATTAAAAGCAGCAGGAACAGATTTTGATCATGTTGTAAAGACAACATGCTTTTTAAGCGATATGGCTAATTTTACAGCATTTAATGAAGTATACGCAAAATATTTCACATCCAAACCGGCAAGAAGCTGCATGGCAGTGAAGGAACTGCCGAAGAATGTACTTTGCGAGATCGAAGTGATCGCAGCAGTAGAGGAATAGGAGCATTAAAGACATGGCAGAAGAAAAGAAACAGGAAAGCTGTCCTTCAGAAGGATGTGCCGGATGCGCTCATGCATCGACATGTACCAGCCAGAAGAAGGATTTCAGAAAACCGGCGAATCCGTATTCAGCGGTCAGAAAAGTGATCGGAGTCATCAGCGGAAAAGGTGGAGTCGGCAAATCCATGGTTACGGCATCCCTTGCAAGAATGATGATTGAGAAAGGATATACGGCGGGAATTCTGGATGCAGATATCACAGGGCCATCGATCCCGAAGATGTATGGAATCCATGAGCAGGCCCTTGGAAATGAAGAGGGAATGCTTCCTTGCGTAGCAAAAGACGGAACGAAGATCATGTCTGTCAATCTGCTTCTGGAGAAAGAAGATACCCCGGTCATCTGGAGAGGACCGATCATCGCAGGCGTGGTGACTCAGTTCTGGACCGATGTCATGTGGGGTGACGTAGATTATCTCTTCGTAGATATGCCTCCTGGAACCGGAGATGTACCGCTTACGGTATTCCAGTCTCTTCCGGTGGACGGTGTCGTAATTGTGACATCTCCGCAGGATCTTGTCAGCATGATTGTAAAGAAAGCATATCATATGGCAAAAGACATGAATATTCCGGTACTTGGAATCGTGGAAAACTTCAGCTATCTGGAGTGCCCGGACTGCGGACGGAAGATCGAGGTCTTTGGAAAGAGTCATATTGAAGACATTGCAAAAGAACTGGAGATTCCGGTACTCGGCCGGATTCCGATCGATCCGAAGCTGACAGAAGCAGTGGAAAACGAAGCCTTTGACCAGGTGAACAATGCATACTTAAGCGATGCAGCACAGGTGTTGGAATCATGATCGATTATCGCCTTTTAAAAGAACAGATGGATGCACTGACCGGGACGCAGAGCCGTCCTATTCCGAATCTGGCCAATGCGTCCGCATTACTCTGGCAGATACTCCCGGATCTGAACTGGGCCGGATTTTATCTGATGGAGGATGGAGCGCTTTACCTTGGACCATTTCAGGGAAAGACAGCCTGTATCCGGATCCCTCTGGGACAGGGAGTGTGCGGAACTGCGGCACAGAAAGATCAGGTGCTCAGAGTGTACGACGTACATGAATTTGAAGGGCATATCGCCTGTGACAGCGCATCGAATTCCGAGATTGTCCTTCCGATCCACGATGGAGACGACGTCATTGCGGTACTGGATATTGACAGTCCGCTTGTAGGACGTTTTTCAGAGGAAGATGAAGAAGGATTAAAGGAAATCGTAAAAGTGCTGGAGAAAAACTGCATATGGAAATAATCAGAAACTCTGTACAGACAGAACATTGCCTGTATGGAGTTTTTTAATTTCTCCTTGCGCATGCCGAACGCATGTGCTATCATAATAAAAAGAACATATGTTCGAAAAAAGGAGGGGAGATACGTGGATTGTTTTCGGATTCAGAAAGAAAAGACGCTGTATGAGAAGCTGAGCATTCTCTCTGACGCAGCCAAATATGACGTGGCATGTACTTCCAGCGGCACTCAGAGAAGGGGAGACGGAACTGGAATCGGGAATTGCGAGAAAGCAGGGATCTGCCACAGTTTTACGCCGGACGGACGGTGCGTCTCCCTCTTAAAGATCCTGTTTACCAATGAATGTATTTTTGACTGCAAGTACTGTATTAACCGTGCGTCCAATGATGTGAAGCGGACATCCTTTACCCCGGATGAGGTCTGCCGTCTTACGATTGAGTTTTACCGGAGAAATTATATAGAAGGATTGTTTTTAAGTTCCGGTATTATGAAAAGTCCGGACTATACGATGCGCCTGATTTATGAGACTTTATACCGGCTGCGGTCACAGTACCAGTTTCAGGGTTATATTCATGTAAAGGCAATACCGGGTGCATCTCAGGATCTGATTCGGATGACGGGATTTCTTGCGGACAGAATGAGTATTAATCTGGAGCTTCCTACGGCTGAGAGCCTGCATCTTCTGGCACCTCATAAGAGCCGGAAAAATATTTTATCTCCGATGCGATATGTACAGAAGAAACGGGAGGAGAATACACATGAGCTTGCGCTGTACCGGCACGCGCCGCAGTTTGTTCCGGCAGGACAGAGTACGCAGATGATTATCGGGGCAACACCGGAGAGCGATTATCAGATTATCCGTGTGGCAGAGTCTCTTTATCAGAAGTTTGAGTTAAAGAGGGTGTTTTACTCGGCGTTTGTTCATGTGAATGAAGATTCTGCTCTTCCTGCAAGGACGGACCTTGGGCCGCCGCTTCTTCGGGAGCATAGATTGTACCAGGCGGACTGGCTTCTGCGGTATTATCATTTTTCGGCAGAGGAGCTTTTATCGGAAGAACGCCCGAATTTCAATCTGGTTCTGGATCCGAAGTGCGACTGGGCCCTGCGGCATCTGGAGTATTTTCCGGTGGAGGTCAACCGGGCTGATTACCAGACGCTGCTTCGGGTGCCGGGGATCGGCTATACATCCGCCAGACGGATTGTGCGGGCAAGAAGAACAGGGACGCTGGATTTCACAGATTTGAAGAAGATGGGCGTTGTGTTGAAGCGGGCGCTTTATTTTGTGACATGCAAAGGGAAGATGATGTATCCGATACGGATGGATGAAGATTATATTTTAAGGAATCTTCTGGATCCGAGGGAGAAGCTTCCGGGGAGACTTGGGGAGATTACCTACAGGCAGCTGTCGCTTTTTGATGACATGAAGATCGGGGAAGTGGGAAGATGAAACGAAGATATATCTGTACGGAGACCATGACAGGAGTACTTTCCGCCATCTATGATGCGTGGACTTATGACAGAAGCGATCAGGAGGCAGGGATTGTTTTCTGGGGCAGTGTGCAGCAGGAAATGTTCTGTGAATACCGGGAAGTAAAAGAAGAGGAAAAGAAGGCACAGGAAGTCCGCAGGCTGATTCACCGCCATCTGGGAGAGGAGGCTGAACTGTCTGTCGGATATGCCTTGCTTTCAGAAGATCCCGGAAAGGGAACGGCGATTCTTCGTATGATGATGGAGGCAAGAAACCTTCCCGACGGGAAGAAGATTATGGGGCATCTCTCCCATCCGGAGGTGCGCCGTGTGTTTGAACTGAGCAGAAATGTTGGCAGGGAAACACATGCGTGGAAAGAGTTTCTTCGTTTTCAGGAGCTGGAAGGAGGGATTCTTTATGCCAGCATTACACCGCATAATTTTGTCCTTCCGGGGATTGCTGATCATTTTTCCAACCGGTTCCCGCTGGAAGATTTTGTGATCTGCGATGAGACACATGCTTCTTTTCTGATCCACCCGAAACAGAAGCCATGGCTGATTATCAGAGATGAAGAGCGCAAATGGGAAATAGAAAAATCGTTTTCGGAAAAGGAAAAAGAGTGGCAGAGATTATGGAAGGGATTTAAAAAGAGCGTGACGATTCAGGAAAGGAAGAATTTGAAGCTTCAGCAGATGAATATGCCGCTGCGCTACCGGGGCGAAATGATAGAATACCGGGACGGAGAGCAGTCTTAGGACAGGAGTTTCATTTTGCGGATTTTTTGAGCGGTTTCGACAAAGAAAAGAGGAAAACATGGAAAATACTGGCATTTTTACAGATTGATTTTCAAAAAAGATGATGGCATAATACATGGGAACACAGAAGGGAGTGTATTCAAATGGAACATAAACGAAAAATCAAATTGACCCCTGCAGATGTCCATGAGTTTGTCACATCCGCAGAAAAGTGCGATTTTGATATCGATGTATTTTACAATCGATTCATCGTAGATGCCAAATCGATTTTAGGCGTTTTCAGTCTCGATCTGAACAAAACTCTGACTGTGCAGTATGCTGGAATCGATCCGCATTTTGAAGCAACTTTGAATAAATTCTGTGTCGCATAAGGCGGCATTTGGCAGGGTATAAAAAAGAAGTGTTTCCATTCCGACAAGACGGGGAAGCACTTCTTTTTTATACTGTGTTTATGTTATAATAAACAAGATTAGACAAAAATGAAAGAAAAGACGTGACCCGGGATGGAAGAGAAAAAAGAGGAGAAGGTACGGATTTCGGTCCGAAATCTGGTGGAGTTTATTCTAAGAGAGGGAGATCTGGACAGCAGACAGGGAGGCACAACGGATAAAGAGGCCATGCTGCTTGGGGGAAGGATTCATCGGAAAATTCAAAGACAGATGGGAGGCGGATATCATGCGGAGGTGCCGCTTCAGATTGTCGTGCCGTGTGAGAAACTGGATATTATAGTGGAGGGAAGAGCGGACGGAATTATTGAGGAGGATGGCCGGACCGCAGTGGATGAAATCAAGGGAATCCTGCAGGATCTGGATCTGATCAAAGAACCGAAGAAGGTGCATCTGGCCCAGGCAAAGTGCTATGCCTATATATACGCCAGCATAAAGGAACTTTCTGAAATCGGAGTACAGATGACCTACTGTCAGATGGAGACAGAGGAAGTAAAGCGTTTTTATCAGACTTTTTCCTGTGAAGAACTGAAGAAATGGTTTTTTGATCTGGTGCACCGGTATGAAAAATGGGCCGTTTTTCAGATAGAGTGGAGGCAAAAGAGGAATCAGTCCATCAAACAGGTGGAGTTCCCTTTCGGTTACCGGGAAGGGCAGAAAGATCTGGTGGTATCGGTGTACCGGTCGATTCTCAGGAAGAAGAAGCTGTTTATTCAGGCGCCGACAGGAGTAGGGAAGACGATGGCGACAGTGTTCCCTGCGGTAAAGGCGGTTGGCGAAGGACTGGCGAATCAGATCTTCTATCTGACAGCCAAGACGATCACAAGGACAGTGGCGGAAAAGGCTTTCCTTACGTTAAAGGAGCAGGGACTGGCCTGCAAGGTTATTACTCTGACTGCAAAAGAGAAGATCTGCTTTTGTGAAAAAGCGGAATGCAATCCGGATGCCTGCCCGTATGCGAAAGGACACTTTGACCGGGTCAATGATGCGGTCTTTGATATGCTGACCCACACCGATGATATGAGCAGGGATCAGATTGAATCCTATGCAAGAAAGCATACCGTATGTCCGTTTGAGATGGCGCTGGATCTTTCTGTCTGGACTGATGCGGTCATCTGTGATTACAATTATGTATTTGATCCGAATGCCCATCTCAGGCGCTTTTTCGGAGAAGGAGCGAAGAAGGAGTATCTCTTTTTGATTGACGAGGCGCACAATCTGGTGGAAAGGGGGAGATCCATGTACAGTGCCTCCATCTGCAAGGAAGATTTTCTGGAGGTCAGAAGAGCGGTAAAAGAGGAGGATGCAAAACTGGGAAAAGCCATCAGCGGGTGTAATGAGCAGCTTCTGACACTGAAAAGGGAATGCCCGGGACATGCTTTATATTCCAGTGTCTCCCATTTGGTGCTCCGTCTGATGAATGTGATGACCGAAATAGAGCGTTTTCTGGAAGAGTGCAGTCAGGAAGAGATTCGGGAGAAGGTGCTGGATCTGTATTTTGAGATTCGGGACTTTCTGTATATTCATGATAAACTGGACGAAAATTATATGATTTATACGGAGCTTACCGAAGAAGGGAAGTTTTATGTCCGGCTGTTCTGCGTGAATCCGGCGGTCAATTTAAGCGAGTATCTGAATTATGGAGTCAGCACGATCTTCTTTTCGGCCACCCTGCTTCCGATTCAATATTATAAGAAGCTGTTGAGCACGCAGACAGATGACTATGCGGTGTATGCCCATACCCCGTTTCCGGAAGAGAATAAAAGTGTTCTGATCGGAAGCGATGTTACGACCCGATATACGAGGCGCAGTGAGGAGATGTACGAGCGGTATGCCAGATATATGCTGGAGACGGTTCGAAAGAAAAATGGGAATTATCTTGCCTTTTTCCCATCCTATCGGTTTTTAAATGATGTGTATGAGGCCTTTTTGGCACTTCAGAAAGAAGAGGAGGAGATTTTCTGCCTGATTCAGGATCCGGGCATGACGGAGGAAGAACGGGAAGAATTTCTGAATTACTTTGAGGAAGAGCGGGACGGATCACTGATCGGATTCTGCGTGATGGGCGGGATTTTTTCAGAGGGGATCGATCTGACAGAAGAGCGGCTGATCGGGACGTGGATTGTCGGCACAGGACTTCCCCAGGTCTGTCTGGAGAGAGAGCTGTTAAAGCAGTATTTTGATGAAAAAGGAATGAGCGGATTTGATTATGCCTACCTGTATCCTGGAATGAATAAAGTCATGCAGGCGGCTGGACGGGTGATCCGAACCGATACGGACAGAGGAATGATTTTTCTTCTAGACGACCGTTTCCTGCTTCGACAGTACCGGGCGGTCTTTCCCAGAGAATGGAGCAAGGCTTTCTCCATCCGGCTTCCCCAGACGGCCGAAGCGGTGGCTGCATTCTGGGATGAAACCAGGACGCAGCCATAGAACACTCCGAAAACGTAAGGATCCGGCTGTGATCCAAAGATTAGAAGTAATCGAGAAAAGCCTGTACAGACCGGGACATCGGAATCCGGTCATTGTAGGCGATCAGGAGCTGCCGCTTTGGCAGCTCTTCTTTTGTCTCCACGATAAAGAGCCCTTCCGGGTCACGGCTTAAACAGTAATCCGGAATGAAAGCGATGCCAAGGCCGATTTTTGCAAGATCGATGAGAAGATCATTGCTGCTCAGTTCGATTTCCGGTACCAGATCCAGCTGATGCTGCTGAAAAAGACTGTGAAGGAATTCACTGGTCGTACTTTTCCGGTCCAGCATCAGGATCGGTTGATCCAAAAGTTCCTGGTAGGAAAGTTTCTTCCCTTTCAGGTGGGAGAAGGAATCATTGGCGACAAAGACGTCCCGGAACGTTTTGATCTTTTTGACAGTAGAAAGCTGGTTGATATAATTGTTAGGGTAATTGATAAAAATCAGATCCACCTGTCCGTTTTCCAGAAGATCCACGCATTTGATGGACGTCTGGTTTGTCACCTTGATGTGAGAACTTGGAAAACTCCTGTGAAAACGCTCCAGATACGGTACAAGAAAGTAGCGGCAGATGGTATCACTTGCCCCGATCCGGATCTGACCGCCTGTGGAGGCGGATTCCAGAAGCTGGTTTTCTCCTCTTTTGATCAGATTCATGGCCGGTTCCACATGGCGCAGAAGGATCTCCCCTTCCGGAGTGAGCTGGACTTTCTTTGTACTCCGGATAAACAGGACCTGATCCAGTTTCTTTTCCAGAGCCTTGATTGACTGGCTGACTGCGGACTGGGAAATATAAAGCTGCTTGGATGCTTCGGAGAAGCTTAAACTTGACGCAACATAGTAAAAAACTTTATATAATTCATAGTTGATATCCATCATAAGTCCTCCTTATAAATTCTAGTTTTATTATAAGGAAAGAATGGGAAAAAAACAAGGCACAAAAGTTTTGCTGGAAGGACGGGCCGACAGCATATATAATAGGAAAAGAAGACAGACAGAAAGGAACGGCGATAAGAATGAAGACAAAAAAAGTGCTACACGGATTTCTGACAGCAGCGGCAGCGGTTTCGCTGATTCTGATTTTACTGCTGAGTGCTTTCGAGATCGCAGCATACAGTGATTTTGGTTTTTACCAGAAAGAATATGAAAAGTATGAAATTCAGGAGACACTCCCGATGGAGATGGACGACATCATGGATGTTACGGAAAAGATGATGTCCTACTTACGAGGAGACCGGGAGGAGCTTTCCGTCATGACTACGATTGATGGGGAGCGTCAGGACTTTTTCAATGAACAGGACAGGTTCCATATGGGAGAGGTCCGGGATCTGTTTCTTGGAGGGTTTGCCCTCAGAAGATATGCGGCGGTTATACTGGCTGCGGCGGTAGTGCTTCTGCTCATTTTGAAGGCGGATCTCAAACGGATTCTGCCGAAGGCTTATGAGATCACGGTCGGAATGTTTCTGGCGCTGGTTGCGGCTCTTGGAATTGCGATTGCCGTGAACTTTGACCGGTGCTTTGTCATTTTCCATGAGCTGTTTTTCGACAATGATCTGTGGATGTTTGACCCGGCCACGGATTATATGATCCGGATGCTTCCGGAAGGATTTTTCTTCGATATGACACTGCGGATCGGGGGATTTTTTGTTGCTTTTCTGATTTTCTTTGAATTGATCTGTATTGGACTTCGGATCTGGAGGAAGAAAAAAGAAAATTAGGACAACTTATAAGTAAATTTAAATATATTAATTATACTTATCAAGAAAAGTATGATACACTAGGGTCAGAATCGAATAATCTTGTAAAAAGAAGAATGGAGGAAATTCATGAGCGGTGTAAGACGTGTATATGCAGAGAAAAAGCAGGATTTTGCCGTACAGGCGAAAGCATTAAAACACGAGATCAAAAGTTACCTGGGGATTTGCGGCGTGACCAATGTCCGTGTGCTGATCCGCTATGATATTGAAAATCTGTCAGACGAGACATTTGAGAGAGCGTGCAACGGTGTGTTTGCGGAACCGCCGGTAGATACCTTATATAAAGAGACTTTCCCGATGAAAGAGGACGAGCGGGCATTTTCCGTAGAGTACCTGCCGGGACAGTTTGACCAGAGAGCGGATTCTGCTGTACAGTGCGTACAGTTTATCCGTGAGGATGAAAAGCCGGTAATCAAGACGGCGACAACTTACGTAATCGAAGGAAGCGTAAGCGACGAGGAGTTTGCGGCAATCAAGGCGCACTGCATCAACCCAGTGGATTCCAGAGAAACCGGAATGGACAAGCCGGAAACACTGGTGACACAGTTTGAGGAGCCTGCAGACGTCCTGATTTTTGACGGCTTCCAGGACATGGAAGAGGGAAGTTTAAAAGAGCTTTATGATTCCCTTGGCCTTGCCATGACATTTAAGGATTTCCTTCATATTCAGAATTATTTCCGGACAGAGGAGAAGCGTGATCCGTCCATGACAGAGATCCGTGTGCTGGATACATACTGGTCTGATCACTGCCGTCATACGACATTCTCCACTGAGCTTACCAATGTAACTTTCGGAGAGGGAGACTACCGTGAACCTCTGGAAGAGACATACCGGGAATATTTACAGACACACAGTGAAATTTTCAAAGGCAGAGAGGACAAGTTTGTCTGCCTGATGGACCTTGCCCTGATGGCAATGCGGAAGCTGAAAAAAGAAGGAAAGCTTCAGGATCAGGAGGAGTCCGATGAGATCAATGCGTGCAGTATCGTAGTGCCGATCGAAGTGGACGGAAAGGAAGAAGAGTGGCTTGTCAACTTTAAGAACGAGACACACAATCATCCGACCGAGATCGAGCCGTTTGGAGGCGCTGCAACCTGCCTTGGCGGAGCCATCCGTGACCCGCTGTCCGGCCGTACTTATGTTTACCAGGCAATGCGTGTGACAGGAGCGGCAGATCCGACCGTTTCTGTGAAAGATACGATGAAAGGAAAGCTCCCTCAGAAGAAGCTTGTCAGAGAGGCTGCTCATGGATACAGCTCCTATGGCAACCAGATTGGACTTGCTACAGGCATGGTTAAAGAGATTTATCATCCGGATTATGTGGCAAAACGTATGGAGATCGGTGCTGTCCTTGGCGCTGCGCCGAGACGTGCGGTCATCCGTGAGACATCCGATCCGGGCGATATCATCATTCTGCTCGGCGGACGGACAGGAAGAGACGGATGCGGCGGTGCGACCGGTTCTTCCAAAGTACATACAGAGGCATCCATCGAGACCTGTGGTGCGGAAGTTCAGAAAGGAAATGCGCCGACAGAGCGTAAGATTCAGAGAATGTTCCGCAGAGAAGAAGTCAGCCGTCTCATCAAGAAATGTAATGACTTTGGCGCAGGCGGAGTTTCCGTTGCGATCGGAGAGCTGGCAGATGGTCTGAGAGTGGATCTTGACAAAGTGCCGAAGAAATACGCAGGACTTGATGGAACAGAGATCGCTATTTCCGAGTCCCAGGAACGTATGGCCGTTGTAGTAGATCCAAAAGATGTCGCACAGTTTTTAGAGTATGCCAAAGAGGAGAACCTGGAGGCGGTGGAAGTGGCAGTTGTCACAGAAGAACCTCGTCTTGTACTCTCCTGGAGAGGCAAAGAGATTGTCAACATTTCCCGTGCATTCCTCGATACAAACGGAGCACATCAGGAGACAGAAGTCTTTGTTGAGATTCCGTCAAAAGACGGCAACATGCTGGAAGAACGCAAGGATGTTCCGGATGTGAAGGAAGCATGGCTTGATACATTAAAAGACCTCAACGTATGTTCCCAGAAAGGACTTGTGGAGATGTTTGACGGTTCCATCGGAGCAGGATCTGTCTTCATGCCGCACGGCGGAAAATACCAGATGACAGAGACCCAGACCATGGTAGCCAAACTTCCGGTACTGAAAGGGGCATGTGATACGGTATCCATGATGAGCTTTGGATTTGACCCGTATCTTTCAAGCTGGAGCCCGTATCACGGAGCAGTTTATGCAGTGACCGAGTCCATCGCAAAGATCGTAGCTTCCGGCGGAGATTACCGGAAAATCCGCTTCACATTCCAGGAGTATTTCCGCAGAATGACAGAAGATCCGAAACGCTGGAGTCAGCCGTTTGCGGCACTCCTTGGTGCATACAGCGCACAGATCGGATACGGACTTCCATCCATCGGAGGAAAGGACAGTATGTCCGGAACCTTCCAGGATATCGATGTACCTCCGACACTGGTTTCCTTTGCTGTGGACATTGCGAAGGTTGGAGACATTATTACACCGGAACTCAAAGCAGCAGGCAATAAGCTTGTATGGCTTCGGATTGAGAAAGACCAGTACAGCCTCCCGGTTTACAGCCAGACAATGGATCAGTACGGCAAGTTCCGCGAGGATATTCAGAATGGAAACATTGTTTCCGCGTACGCTCTGGACCGCCACGGTATTGCTGCGGCTGTCAGCAAGATGGCATTCGGAAACGGCATGGGCGTTAAGATTGAGCATAATGTAGACCCGAGAGATTTCTTTGCTCCGGGATTTGGAGATATTATCGCAGAAGTACCGGCAGACAAAGTCGGAAAACTTGCGATTACATATACAGTGATCGGTGAAGTGACAGATAACGGTACCTTCTCTTATGGAAATACGGAAATTACACTTGCAGAAGCCAAGTCAGCATGGAAAGCACCTCTGGAAAAGGTATTTGCAACCGTTTCAGGTGAAGAATCAGCACCGGAGTCCGTATATGTGACGCCGGCAGATCCGGAAGCACGTATCACGGAAGACGGATGCTACGATACAAAGAAAGTTCACATCTGCTCCCACAAGATTGCGCAGCCGACTGTCTTTATTCCGGTATTCCCGGGAACAAACTGCGAGTACGACAGTGCAAAGGCATTTGAGCGCGCAGGTGCTAAGGTGATTACAAAGGTATTCCGGAATCTGGATGCGGCAGATATCCGCGATTCTGTAGCTGAGTTTGAAAAGGCAATCGGACAGTCTCAGATTATTATGTTCCCGGGCGGATTCTCCGCAGGAGATGAGCCGGACGGATCTGCGAAGTTCTTTGCGACTGCATTCCAGAACGCAAAGATGAAAGAAGCAGTAGAGAAGCTCTTAAATGAAAGAGACGGTCTTGCGCTTGGTATCTGTAACGGATTCCAGACACTGATCAAACTGGGCCTTGTTCCGCACGGCAAGATTGTCGGACAGACAGAAGACGCGCCGACATTGACATACAATACCATTGGACGTCATATTTCCAAGATGGTTTACACAAAAGTAGTTACAAACAAGTCCCCATGGCTTCAGATGGCAGAGCTTGGCGGAGTTTATACAAACCCGGCTTCCCACGGGGAGGGACGTTTTGTTGCAAATGAAGAATGGCTTAATACCCTCTTTGCAAACGGACAGGTAGCGACACAGTACTGCGATCTGGACGGAAATGTAACGATGGACGAGGAATGGAATGTTAACGGTTCCTACCGCGCGATCGAAGGTATCACAAGCCCGGACGGACGTGTACTTGGCAAGATGGCACATTCCGAGCGTAGAGCGGATGGTGTGGCAATCAATATTTACGGCGAACAGGATATGAAGATCTTTGAATCCGGCGTCGCATATTTCAAATAGGGCATATAATTGATAGAGAAAGAGGACAGATCAGAGCAGGATTTGTCCTCTTTCCGTTTCCCTTGAGTATTTGACAGAAGAAAACACGATGATTATAATGTAAGCGTAAAATTGCTTAATGGTTTTATTAAGGGAGGGACAGATATGCCGTCCAGTAAGATCGGAAAATATATTTCTATTCTAAACCGTCAGTCACAGAAGTATCTGCACCATCTGGTGGAGCAGTACGGGATCGGCTATTCCAGCTATTATTTTGTCATGTATATTGGGGCAAATCCAAAGTGCAGCCAGAGAGAGATGTGCGATTCCATGGCCATGGATCAGGCAATGGCGACGAGAGAGATGCGTCGCCTCGAGAAAAGTGGATATATAATCAGGGAAAAACGTCCGGGAAATGCAAAAACATACGAAATTTCGCTTTCAGAAAGCGGAGAAAAACTGTATCTGAAGCTGAAAGACAAGTTGACGGAATGGTGGGGAGAACTGCTGGCCGAGAGCGAAATCGATCCGGAGCCGTTTTCCGAACAGCTGCGAATACTGGCAAAAGCTGCCCATGAGAAGGCCGCGGGAATGGAAAATCAGGAAAAACGAACCAAAAAGACAAGGTAAAAAATTCTTGACAATGACATGAAAATGCTTTACAGTGTTAAAGAAGAAAAGCGATGTATGTTTATGCAGACTTTTTTAGGAAAAGAAGTAGGAGGAAGATGTTATGTCATACGTAGATGAAGTGATTGACCTTGTAGTAAAGAAAAACCCAAACGAACCGGAATTTCACCAGGCTGTCAAAGAAGTTCTGGAATCTCTCTGTGTCGTGATTGAGGCAAATGAAGATAAATACAGAAAAGAAGCGCTTCTGGAAAGACTGACAGAGCCAGAAAGACAGCTGCTCTTCCGTGTGCCGTGGGTAGACGACAACGGACAGGTACATGTCAATAAGGCATACCGGGTACAGTTCAACAGCGCAATCGGACCATACAAAGGAGGACTCAGACTCCATCCGTCTGTAAATTTAAGCATTATTAAATTCCTTGGATTTGAGCAGATTTTCAAAAACTCCCTGACAGGTCTTCCAATCGGCGGAGGAAAAGGCGGATCTGACTTTGATCCAAAAGGAAAATCCGACAGAGAGATCATGGCATTCTGTCAGAGCTTCATGACAGAGCTGTGCAAATACATTGGAGCAGACACAGACGTGCCGGCCGGAGACATCGGAACAGGGGCAAGAGAGATCGGCTACATGTTCGGACAGTACAAGAGAATCCGTGGCGTATTTGAAGGCGTGCTCACAGGAAAGGGTCTGACTTATGGAGGATCCCTTGTTCGTACAGAAGCAACAGGATACGGACTGCTTTACTTCACGGAAGAAATGTTAAAACTTGCAGGCAAAGACATGAAAGATAAAGTCATTGCCATCTCCGGAGCAGGAAATGTTGCGATCTATGCAGCAGAAAAAGCAGTACAGATGGGTGCAAAAGTCGTGACCATGAGCGATTCTACCGGATGGATCTACGATCCGGAAGGCATTGATCTGGATGCAGTGAAAGAGATCAAAGAAGTAAAACGTGCAAGACTGACCGAGTACAAGACATACCGTCCGAACTCCGAATACCATGAAGGTGCAGGTGTATGGTCCGTAAAATGTGACATCGCACTTCCTTGCGCAACACAGAACGAACTGCACCTTGAAGATGCAAAACAGCTTGTGGCAAACGGATGTATCGCAGTTGCAGAAGGAGCAAACATGCCGACTACAATGGAAGCAACAGAATACTTACAGGCAAATGGCATACTCTTTGCACCTGGAAAAGCATCCAATGCCGGCGGTGTTGCAACATCCGCACTGGAAATGTCACAGAACAGCGAGCGTTTGAGCTGGTCTTTTGAAGAAGTTGATGCGAAACTGAAAAACATCATGGTAAACATCTGCCACAACGCAGCAGACGCAGCAAAGAGATACGGATGCGAAGGCAACTATGTTGTAGGAGCAAACATTGCCGGATTTGAAAAAGTAGCAGCCGCAATGGAAGCTCAGGGAATTGTTTAAAAATTTCCGCAAAATAAAGACGCAGATTCATTGAGATCCTGCTATAACAGTCTGAAACGGAAAAAGCCGCAAAGACCATCAAAAAAAGTGAAAAAATCTATGTCAAAAAAGATAAAAAAAGTGTTGACATTTATCAGATGTTAATAGTATAATAATCAAGCGGGTTGCGAAAGCGACCCGCGATATATGGGATCTTAGCTCAGCTGGGAGAGCATCTGCCTTACAAGCAGAGGGTCATA
>LBJMC04202__coassemble_137_pt1 | contig 85342 bp, 81 predicted proteins | sample LBJMC04202__metabat2_high_PE_002 | metagenome-assembled genome bin LBJMC04202 | reverse complement strand
GAAGAAGTGGCAGCATTTATGCGGAAACTCAAAAAGAGCAAGGTATTCCATGACGTGCAGAAAAAGGGAGCCGATCAGAATCTGCCGCTGACCAAAAAAGGAGTTGTCCGTCTGTTCGTAAAGGGCAGATACAGTGCGCTTCTGAGTATTTCCAAAGTATATGTCAGATTTATATTTTTGAAAAAACGGCTTGGAAAAAGATAGGAAAGGTGCGGTAGAAAGATGAAACATATTGCAGTAGTGTTTGCCGGAGGAATCGGCAGAAGAATGAACAGCAAGGCCCTTCCGAAACAGTTTTTAAGGCTGTATGGAAAAGAAATTATCGTATATACACTGGAGCATTTTCAGAATCACAGTGAAATCGACGGAATCGCGGTTGCCTGTGTGGAAGACTGGATTCCTTTTTTAAAAGATCTGACAGAGAAGTATCATCTTGACAAAGTGAAAAAAATTGTGCCGGGTGGAGAAACCGGGCAGCAGTCCATTTACCATGGACTTTGTGCCGCCGGGGAAATTGCGGACGGGGACAGGGCAATTGTCCTGATCCACGATGGAGTCAGACCTTTAATAAACAAGGAGCTGATTTCAAACTGTATACAGAAAGTTGTGGAAACCAGGAGTGCGATTACTACAGCTCCGGCAATTGAGACAATTTTCAGATCAAGTGATAAAAAAACAGTTGAGCAGATCATTGAGCGTTCAGACTGTATGCTGGCAAGAGCTCCGCAGTGCTTTTATCTGGATGAAATTCTGAAAAGGCATCAACAGGCGAAAGAAGAAGGAAGAGAATTTATTGATTCGGCATCTATGATGTCCTTTTACGGAAGCGATCTTCATCTTGTAGAAGGACCGATGGAGAATATTAAAATCACTACGCCGATGGATTATTATACGTTTAAGGCATTAATTGAAGCGGATGAAAATTCACAGCTTTTTGGAGTTTGAAACGGAGGGAATATCATGAATCAGATCATTCGGGAAGATATGGAACGGATCACAGAAGATCCATTTTTTCAACAACTGGCCGGAAGCAGGATTCTGATTACCGGAGCCACAGGACTGATCGGCTCGCTTACGGTAAAAGCATGTTTGAGATACAACGAAACGCATGATACAAAGATTTCTGTCATTGGAATGATCCGGAATAGAAAAAAAGCGGAGGAAGTATTTGAGGCGGCCCTGACGAATCCTCATCTGGAATTGGTAGAAGGAGATCTAAGAAAACCGCTTGAAGTTCCGGATGACATTGATTATATTCTCCATACTGCAAGCGTTACGACTTCCAAGCTTTTTGTGGATCAGCCGGTGGAGACCATTGAGACATCCTACCGGGGAACAAAACATGTTCTGGAACTTGCAAAGGAGAAACAGTGCAAAGGAATGGTCTATCTGTCATCAATGGAAATGTACGGGAGGCCGGATCCTTCACTTGAGAGAGTGACCGAAGAGGATCTGGGGTATATTGATGTTCTGAATGTGCGGAGCAGCTATTCGGAAGGGAAACGGATTTCAGAATGTCTCTGTGCTGCCTATGCGGATGAATACAAAGTTCCGGTACGGATTGCCAGACTTGCCCAGACATTCGGAGCGGGTGTGCTGAAAAGTGACAACCGTGTCTACGCCCAGTTCGCAAGAAGCGCGGTAAAGGGCGAGGATATCGTACTTCATACAGAAGGTAAATCAAACGGAAACTACTGTTATACGACAGACGTGATCAGGGCTCTCGCACTTCTTCTCTGTAAAGGGGAAAACGGTCAGGCGTATAATATCTGCAACGAGGAGACGACAACTACCATTGCAGATATGGCAAAAATGGTGGCAGAAGAATTCGGAGGAGGGAAATCAAAGGTTGTTTTTGATATACCGGAAGACGCAAGAACATTCGGCTATGCCCCTGATGTGAAAATGCATCTGGACGCAGGAAAACTCCGCGGGCTTGGATGGAAACCCGAGTTTGGACTCAGAGAAATGTATGCAAGATTAATTGCGGGAATGGAGCAATAGAAAGTTAAGGAAAATGTAAGGGAATTGATAAGAGAATTTCTGGACATTTTATAATAAAACGTGTATCATAATCTTATGTATGTAAATAAAATCTGAGACGAAAGAAGAGGTACAAATATGAAATTGATGAAACGATTGGCAGCCATGCTGCTGGCAGTATGTTTGGTAGTACCATGTGCCAGTCTGGCTGTAAACGCGGCGGATGGGCTGATTTTCTTTACAGATCTGGAGGGAATCAGTGTCGGTGAGACTTTCACCATAACAGGAAGCGTGGTGAATCGTGACGGAAATCTCAGCCAGGTCGATCTTACGATGAGTTACGACAGCACAGCCATGAGGTATGTGGGCGGAGATGATAATGTGACAGATCAGGGAGACGGGACGCTTGTTTACTCCGGATCTGTAGACGGAAGCCGGCTCGATTTTGACATGCAGTTTGAGGCTTTGATCCAGGGTGAGACCAGACTGGAACAGGAGAGCGCGGAAGTTACGGACGCGAACGGCGATACGCTGAACCTGCTTGATCCTCCGGGATATTCAGATGTTCAGATCGTAGAAGGAGACGGAACGGCTGCATCTTCCTCTACTACTGCCCAGGCGAGCGGAGTTACCCTGACAGTCAATGATACGGAATACACAGTTGCAAGCAGCTACCCTGACAGTGAGCTTCCGGCCGGATTTGTTTCCGCAGATATTACAGTTGGCGGAGAGACAGTTACGGGAGCTTCACAGGAAAACGGCAGTGCACAGCTGGTCTATCTTCTTGACGGAAACAATGACGGAGCGTTTTTCCTTTATAATTCCGAAGATAATACAGCTTCCCCGATTCAGATTGTGACATTGACTTCCGGCAGTACACTGATTCTGCTCGGTGACAGAGGAGATGTGACACTTCCGGCAAGATATCAGGAAGTAGAGCTGGATATCTCCGATACACAGACACTGCCGGCATGGCAGGACAGCAAAAACAGCAGATACTATCTGATGAACGCGCTGAATGCATCCGGAGACCGTGCGCTTTACCGTTATGATTCTACCGATCAGACATATCAGTACTACGGTGATGATGTAACAACAACGGCTTCAGGTACAAATTCCGACAGCGGTATTTTCGGAAGAGTTTCGACGTTTGTACAGGATCATGTGGATGTAGTGATGATCGGAGCCGGATTTGCATTCCTTGTTCTGCTTCTCTTGATTATTATTCTGGCAGTGAAGCTTCACCGCAGAAATCTGGAGCTGGATGATGTGTATGATGAACTGGATGAACTGACAAAGAAAAAAGGTTCCGACGGACCGGGAGGACCGGAGCGCAGAAGCGAGAGCAGAGAGAGCGCGGAAAATCTTCCGGAGATTCAGATGCCTGAAGAGCAATTCGATGAATTTGAGCAGTACGGTGACGAAGACTTCGAGGAGTATGACGAGTCCGAAGACGAAGAGTTTGAGGATTATGACGACGACTATGAGGACTTCGAAGACGATTACGAGGATGAAGAAGAGTCCGATGAAGACAGTGACTATGATTCGGATTACGATGACTTTGAAGAGGATTATGAAGATACAAAGCCGTCTAAAAAATCCAGACGTAGTAAAAAGAACAACGAGCAGAATAATGATGATGACGATGATTTTTCCATAGACTTTATTGATCTGTAGGAAATTGTCAAGATACAAAAACAGCAGGATTTTTCCTGCTGTTTTGTGTTTTGGTGTAATTTTCGGACGTGGAAGGAACAAAATAATGCTTTACATCTATTCCGGAAGATGATAAAATAGTGCACGTGATACAAAAGTATAAAAAAAACGGTTGATTGTGCAAAATGGAGGAGAAGTATGTGTGGAATAGTTGGATATATTGGAAAAGAAGAGGCTGCACCGATTCTGCTGGACGGACTGTCAAAGCTGGAATACAGAGGATATGATTCTGCAGGAATTGCAGTTTTTGATGGAGAATCTATCAATGTTGCAAAGACGAAAGGAAGACTTAAGGTACTGAGTGAACTGACACATGATGGCAGGATGCTTCCGGGTACACTGGGGATCGGACATACACGCTGGGCGACACACGGGTCACCGTCCGATACAAATGCACATCCGCATTTGAACAGTGAAGAGACAATTGTAGTTGTACATAACGGAATTATTGAGAATTACCTGAAGCTGAAAAAGAAACTTGAAAGTAAAGGATACCGGTTTGTATCAGAGACAGATACCGAGGTCATTGCACATCTTCTGGATTATTACTATAGAGGAAATCCGCTGGAAGCAGTGACAAAGATTATGCACCGGATGGAAGGTTCCTATGCCCTTGGAATTATCTTTAAAGATCATCCGAATGAGTTATATGCGGTCCGCAAGGACAGTCCGCTGATTGTCGGACATACGGACGGAGGAAGTATTATTGCTTCTGATGTGCCGGCAGTATTAAAATATACAAGAGATGTTTATTTCATTGAAAATGAGGAAATTGTAAGGCTTACCGAACAAAATATGGAGTTTTTCACGGTAGATGAAGAACCATTGAAAAAAGAGCCGGTCCATATTGACTGGGATGCGAACGCGGCGGAAAAAGGCGGATACGAACATTTCATGCTGAAGGAGATGTACGAACAGCCGAAAGCGATCGCTGACACCTTTTCTCCGAGGATCAAAGATGGCAGGATCGAAATCGAAGAGCTTGGAATGGATGATGAGGCAATCCGCGCAGTAAAGAAAATTGTGATTGTGGCATGTGGATCCGCGTACCATACGGGAATGACAAGCAAATACATTTTTGAAGGAATGGCAAGAATTCCGGTAGAAGTAGATCTGGCGTCCGAGTTCCGGTACCGCGATCCAATTCTGACAGATGGGACACTTGTTATTGTAATCAGCCAGTCCGGAGAGACGGCCGATTCTCTGGCCGCACTGAGAGAGGCAAAAGAAAAAGGCTGCAAGGTACTTGGAATTGTAAATGTGGTAGGAAGTTCCATTGCCCGGGAGGCTGACAACGTAATGTATACATGGGCGGGACCTGAGATTGCAGTTGCAACAACGAAAGCTTACTCCTGCCAGCTGATTGCGCTTTATCTTCTGGCAATGAAGTTTGCGCATGTAAGAGGAACGATTTCGGAAGGCGAACTTGCGGAGATGATTGAGGATCTGAAGAAGCTTCCGGCTCAGGTTGAGATGCTTTTGAACAACAAAGACAGGATTCAGAAATTTGCCAACCGTTATCTGGCGGCAAAAAGTATTTTCTTCATAGGCAGAGGCATTGACTACGCGATTTCCATGGAAGGGTCATTAAAGCTGAAAGAAGTATCGTACATTCATTCCGAAGCATATGCAGCCGGCGAGCTGAAACATGGAACGATCTCGCTGATTGAAGACGGAACACTTGTCACAGCGCTTCTGACGCAGGAAAATCTGTACAAGAAGATGATCAGCAACATCGAAGAAGTCAAGACAAGAGGAGCTTTTGTCATGGCGGTTACCAATGAGGGGCATAGCGATGTGGAAAAAGCGGCAGATTATGTGGTCTATATTCCGAAGACCAACAAGTATTTTACAAATTCTCTTGCCATCATTCCACTGCAGCTGTTTGGCTATTATGTGGCAGTCGGACGGGGCTGTGATGTGGATAAGCCGAGAAATCTTGCAAAATCTGTAACAGTCGAATAGAGAAAAGGCTGAATTTCCGCAAAATGGGAATTCAGCCTTTTTTTATGAATTGATCACAAATTATACACATTTTTTCGATAGACTGACTATCGGAAAGAAAAAGTAATGGGTAACCTGTTGGAAAGGGGATAAATGTTATGAATCAAGAGTATGAATATTACAATCCGGGGCCGGAACCGTCCGGGAACGGATCGTTTTCGAACGAGAACCCGAAAAGACCGAAGAAGAAAGTAAATAAGGCTGTTGTAGGGAAAGTTGCGGGCCTTGCTGTCCTGTTTGGGGTTGTCGGAGGCCTTACTTTTCAGGGTGTAAATTATATATCGGGAAGAATACTTGGAACCGGAAACGGAAGTTCACAGAATTCGGCACAGGTACAGACAGTACAGACACAGGAGGATTCGGGGGAAGAGCTGCAGGGATCTGATATCACACAGATCGCAGCCAATTCCATGCCGTTTGTTGTTTCCATTCAGAATATGAGTGTACAGCAGGTACAGGATTTCTTCGGAGGAACAAGAGAACAAACACAGACAAGTGTCGGCTCCGGTATTATTGTCGGTCAAAATAATTCGGAACTGATGATTGTTACAAATAATCATGTAGTGGAGGGAAGTACAACACTGACAGTCACGTTCAATGATGAAACAAGTGTGGAGGCAAGTGTCAAAGGGACAGACTCCACAAAAGATCTGGCGGTGGTAGCTGTTCCGATCCGTCAGATCGGCGATGAAACAAAGAATGGTATTAAAGTTGCCGTACTGGGAAACTCTGATGAACTTCAGGTTGGAGAAGAAGTCATTGCAATTGGAAATGCGCTTGGATATGGACAGTCCGTGACAAACGGAATTGTCAGTGCCAAGGACAGAGAGATCGAGATGGAGGGATTTGACAGCAAACTGATCCAGACAAATGCCGCGATCAATCCGGGAAACAGTGGAGGCGCGCTTCTTAATATCCGGGGAGAAGTAATTGGAATCAATACGGTGAAAGTAAATGCCTCAGCTGTAGAAGGCATGGGATATGCGATTCCAATTTCCGATGTGACAGATATCATTACCGGTCTGATGAATAAAGAGACGAGAACGCAGGTTCCGGAAGCTCAGAGAGGATATATCGGCATCGAAGGTACAAATGTAGATTCTCAGAGTTCGGAACAGTTTGGAATGCCGGAAGGTGTTTATGTTTCCAGAGTAATGGAAAATGGAGGAGCAGAAAAAGCAGGAATTACCAAAGGCTGTATTATCACCGGTATAGAAGGATCCGGTATCAACAATATGGAAAGCCTTCAGGAACAGCTGAGTTACTACAGAATTGGCGAGACCGTGACATTGACGGTACAGTTCCCGGCAGGTCAGGGAGAATACAACGAAAAAGAAGTGGATGTCACGTTGACAGAACAGTTAAGCTAAAAGGAAGAGACGCCGCCAGAGTAATGCCGGCGTTTTTTCGCGTCCGAAATAAAGGAGAGCTACTTGACAAACGGTCATCTGCAATGTAGTATGATTATATACCGGGTCAGGGTATAATTGCAGGACTGATCCGGAGAAAAAAGCAGGCCGAATGAAAAGAAGCGGAGGAAACAGGATGGAAGAAGAGAAGAAAAAACACAGGGAAGGAAAAGAATACCGGGATCTGGTCAACCGCCTGAGCCGAATAGAGGGACAGGTGCGTGGAGTTAAAAAGATGCTGGAAGAGGACCGGTACTGTATTGATATTCTTGTTCAGGTTCAGGCCATTCAGGCAGCGTTGAATGGATTTAATAAAACACTCCTTTCTGAACATATTCATTCCTGTGTGGTGAAGGATATCCAGGAAGGGAATGTAGAATGTGTAGACGAACTGTGTGAGACGATTAAAAAGCTGATGAAATAACAAGGTGCCTCCGGCTGGTATGGAGACGGGAGTGTGTAAACAACACACTCCCGTTTTTTTGAGAGAAAAATGCTTCCGGCATCATGCCCCCGGTCAGGATCGGCAGGCCGGATTGTCAAATTCCGGGTTGAACGCATAGAAGTTTTTACTGTCGAGATGGTCGGTTACAATGCGGAGTGATTCGCCGAAACGTTGATAATGAACAATTTCGCGTTCTCTTAAGAAACGGATCGGGGCGATGATATCCGGATCATCGATCAGACGGAGAATGTTATCATAAGTTGTACGGGCTTTTTGCTCTGCTGCAAGGTTTTCGTGAAGATCTGTGATCGGATCCCCTTTGGACTGGAATACAGTGGCGGTCCATGGCATTCCGCTTGCGGCCTGAGGCCAGAGAGCCAGTGTATGGTCCACATAATATGTGGCAAATCCGGAACGCTCAATTTCTTCCGGGGACAGGTTTCTTGTCAGCTGATGGACAATGGCACAGATCATTTCCATATGGGCGAGTTCTTCTGCTCCGAATAAGGATGAAGACGCTTTTGAACAGTAAAAAACAGGTCTTCGGAGATCAGGGCGGGATGAAGACCCTGGACAATGAGATAGTCGTTCTGCCTTGGCCGGTGTGCAGTAAGAATTCCATCCTTCAGTTTTGGCGAAGTCTTCCGGTAATTCCAGCGAAGTTTCCCGATATAGACAGGATTATCCAGTATATCGTGAACGGAGGAATAGGTAAATACAGGGGCTTTCCGGGGATGGTAAGTGCGGGAACGGTTCAGTTCACCGACAACTTCGGAAATAGTGAAGGATTTTTCGCCGTAAAGAGAAAAAATCAGACGGACAGCAGGAGATTCGTGATTCGGGCAGAGTGTAAAACCTTTCCGGTCGGGAAGACGAATACGGTCATATCCGTACGGGGCAATATTCCCGACGTATTTTCCCTCTTTGATACTGGCGAGCCTTCCGGCCTGCATCCGCCGGTTGATTGTTTTATACTCTCTGCGGGACATGAAGAGACTGAATTCAAAATACTCCAGATCAAAATCATTTTCCGGTTCGTAGATTTTGTACGGGGTTATAATCCGCGTGCCGCTGTACTGAAAAGTCCGTGTTACGATCCCCTGATCGATAGAGTCGCCTCTTGCCAGACGTTCAATTTCCATAACCAGGACACCTTCCCACTTTCCCTGTTCTACCTCGGAAAGCAGCTGTTTCATTACGGGACGGCCGGAGATCGTATCTCCGGATCCGACTTCCCGGTAGATTTTCAGGACGGGGAGAGACATGGAGTCGGCAAGGGATCTCAGAACGGATTCATGCCGGAGAAGTGTGCTCCCCGGGTGAAGACGCTCCATTTCCAGATCTTTTCGGGATTTTCTAAGATACATGCAATAAGACAAAAAAATCATCCTGTTAACTGTTTTGTAGAAATTTATGAATAAAAAAGAGAAGATATGAAAAAGAGGTCCAAAAATGAGGAGTGCCGGTACAAAATGTACCGGCTGAATTATGAAAAAGAAAATTGTTTACTTAGAAAGGTTTTGCTTTCTATGTGTTTTAATATACAGGAAGAATATGAAAAAAATATGTTTCTGATTTGAAAAAAGCATGAACAATATGTAACCGGATCAATGTCTGATGTTATGTTCCTGGCAATAAGCAACAAGGATATCAATGAATTCTCCGGCAGAAGGTTTAAAGCCAAGAGGATAGGATGCAATCTGACTTAAAAACTCTCTGTTTCCACGTTCCCAGCAAATCGTGATTACTGTACGGAGGTTTCGTTCTACATTACTTACCGGAGTATGATAATAAGAAGCGATATCAAGATACATCTTTTTTGTGATGGAAAGAAGATACTCTTCATTGGACAGGGCAAGAATGACTGCTCTGTAGAGGTAGTGATACCCGCGGTAAGTGGCATTGATACCCAGCCTGTGAATCAGCTGCGAAAGATTTTCCATGATTCTCCTTTCTCTTACATCTGAGACAACACCATAATGTTCTATTATAATATAGAAAAGCCGGGAAATATAAATACGACATTTTTAGACGGAAAAAGACAAAGAAAGACAAAAAAGAAATAAGAAATCGGAGCGGATTCTTCGGTCCCGATATCGGTCAGAATTCCGGTAACCTCTTTGTAAGGCATGGTATACCGTTGAGAGAGGTAGCGCATGGATGCTGCAAGCTCTCCGTCAGGGCCTCCGAACTGACTGATGATAATCTGGGCCGCTTTTGGATCCGGTTTTGAAATTTTTACCGGAAACTGAAGACGTTTTTCATAATTCCACATAAATCAGCATCCTCCTTCCTGCCATGGCCATGGTTCGTTGATCCAGTTCCAGCGGTCCCCGCATGATTCGTCCGTACTGTCAATGGTGAGAGGACCATAACATGCTGCATATTCTTCCAGCGCCTTGATACGCTGCTCTTTATATTTGTGAAAAAAGGCGAGTGCTTCTTCGTCATCCGGATGTGTGTCGAGATACAGCTGAATGTCATTTACAGCAAAGCTGACAGTGTTAATATGGTTTAAAAGCTCTTTTCGTGAAGGAAAGTTTTTCATGAACAGCAGCCTCCTTTGCCAAGAAACGGTTTGTCGAGCTCCTCGAAAATAGTCCCCCGTATAAAGGCCCTGCAAACCGGGTAAGGTTCCATATAGCGCTGCCACGGGACATAAGCCATTGCAACAGGAAACTCTTTTTTCAGATTTTCTTTCGCGCCGCAGATGCTCTTTCCCGTGTGCTCCTGATTCTTATAAGGCTGGCGGAACGGAGGGCGCTGATAATAATTCTGCATTCTGAAACTCCTTTCAATCTTTTTTCTAAGATTATCATATGGGAAAACAAAGTGAAAGTTACAATTCATTTCCGGGAGAAGGTTGTTTTTCCGCGTCAATACGGATATAATAAGAAATCATCGGGGCAGTATAAATGAAAAATATGGAGTGAATGGATATGGATCAACGTCAAAGACTAAAAAGAAAACGAATGATACGCCAGAAGAAAATGACAGGTAAAGTAGAATATTCCTATTTTGATTACGGGCTCGTAGCTGTGCTGATCTTTCTTCTTTGTTTTGGGCTGATTATGCTTTATAGTACAAGCTATTATTCGGCGCAGATTGACTATGACGGGGACGGTACGTACTATTTCAGAAGGCAGCTGATGATCAGCGCTCTGGGACTTGTCGTGATGTACGTGGTGACAAAGATTGACTATCATCTTTATGCGAGATACGCCAAGGCTCTTTATGTGATTTCCTTTATTTTGATGGCGCTTGTTCAGACACCGCTGGGAATTGAGGCAAATGGGGCGAGAAGATGGATTCAGCTTCCTTTCAGGCAGCAGCTGCAGCCGTCCGAGGTGACCAAAATCGCCGTGATTTTGTTTATCCCTTATATCATATGCTCTCTTGGAAAAGAGGCTTATACGAAAAAAGGGGCGTTCAGGATTTTTCTGTATGGAGGACTTGCCGCAGCAGGTGTATTCGTCCTGACGGAGAATCTGAGTACTGCGGTTATCGTATTTGGAATTGCAGCAGTCATCTTTTTTGTAACATATCCAAGGACGAAGAAAATTGCGATTGCTTTTTTTGTAATTGTAATCGGGGGGCTGATTGCAGGCCAGATCCTTGGAAGACTTCTGGAGTCCAGCGGCAATTTCCGGCTTCAGAGAATCCTTTCCTGGGTAGATCCTGAAAAGTATGCCCAGAGCGGAGCATTTCAGACGATGCAGGGACTTCTGGCAATCGGAAGCGGAGGCTTTTTTGGAAAAGGTCTTGGAAACAGCGCCCAGAAAATGGTCATTCCGGAGCCGCAGAATGATATGATTCTTTCCATCATCTGCGAGGAACTGGGAGTCTTCGGCCTGATTGTCGTTCTGGTATTGTTTGGCATGCTTCTTTACCGGCTGATGTTTATTGCACAGAATGCGCCGGATCTTTACGGATCTCTTATTGTGACTGGGGTGTTCGCGCACATCGCGATTCAGGTTATTCTGAATGTCGCTGTTGTTCTGAATGTGATTCCAACGACCGGCATCACGCTTCCGTTTATCAGTTACGGAGGAACTTCGGCGTTGTTTTTGATGATTGAAATGGGGATTGTCCTGAATGTATCGGGAAAAATTAAAATACGCAGATAAAATATCTTTTCTTTCCCACGGGTTTGTGTTATGATGAATAAAGTAGTATTGAAAACTACATATTATAGATGCAAAAATCACACCATGGAATGTGGGAGGAATAAAAATGAGTTATAAAGTGATTGTAGACAGCTGCGGAGAACTGACACCTGAGATGAAAAATTCGGGAAAGATTTTTACAGCTCCGCTGATATTGAATGTCGGAGGACATCTTGTCGTAGATGATGAGACATTTGATCAGGCGGATTTTCTGGAGCGGGTAGCAAAATGCAGTGAATGTCCAAAGTCATCCTGTCCATCTCCGGAGTCCTATATGAAAGCATTTCAGGGAGAAGCCGAACGGGTTTATGTGGTGACACTTTCCGCAGAGCTGAGCGGCTCTTACAACAGTGCTGTGCTGGGAAAGAACCTGTTCCTGGAAGAGTATGGCGAAAAAGACATCTATGTATTTAACTCACGGTCTGCATCGGTAGGAGAGACGCTGATAGCAAAAAAGATTATGGAATGTGAAGAGCAGGGGATGACCTTTCAGGAGGTTATCGATGCGGTAGAGACATACATCGACGGACAGAATACGTATTTTGTTCTGGAGTCACTGGAAACCCTCAGAAAAAACGGAAGACTCACCGGATTGAAAGCGCTGGCGGCATCGGTGCTGAATATCAAGCCTGTTATGGGGGCGACAAAGCAGGGCATCATTATCCAGCATGGGCAGGCCAGAGGCATTAACAAAGCACTTGTTAAAATGGTGGACCGCGTGGTGGAGGAGATTGTCCAACCGGAGGAAAAGATTCTCGGTATTGCGCATTGCAACTGTCCGGCACGGGCAGAGCTTGTAAAGGAAATGCTCCAGAAGAGGATTCCGCTTAAAGAGGTCATTGTGCTCGATACAAGAGGAGTCAGCAGTATGTATGCCAATGATGGCGGTGTGATCATTGCCGTATAATGCAGACGGAGATTGTGTAAGAAATGTGAAGAAATGTGAAATCAGGATTCAAAACTTGTATTTGCATAGTGAATGTGTTATCATGTATACCAGTTGAGTGCAAAAGGAGTAACAGATATGAGCCTGACAAAAGCAGATTCTTATAAAAATAACAGGGAAAAAAGAAAAAAGGAAGAGAAAAAGAAAAAGCTTCTGTTCCGTCTGAAGACGGCTCTGGCGGCAGTGATTATTGTACTGATTGTTGTCTGGATCGGATTTTCCGGATATCAGAAGATTGAAGAGAGCAGACCGAGAGCAAGTGTGACAGCTGATTATTCCGCGTTTGAGGAATATCTTAATGGCCTGAGCGGCACAGAAGAAACGGAATAAGATCCTATGTAATGAAAGGCGAAAAGGCAGTATGGTTTCATCCATACTGTCTTTTATTTTGTTTCGGGAAAAGCCCGCAGGACTCTTAACAGACGTGAAAACCTGTAAGAAATTATTAAGAATCATTTTGGAAAAAACACTTGAAAAAGCAGGGTGTGTGGTTTACAATGGTTTCAAGTGGTAGAAAGTGGAGAGAAGTGGTACAAAATGGTGGAGGCCATCCCCATTTTGGAAGAAGGTGATTGTATGTTGAACGGAGAATTCAATCATAGTATTGATGCAAAAGGCCGCCTGATCATCCCTTCCAAGTTTCGCGAAAGTCTGGGAGAACATTTCGTGATAACAAAGGGAATGGACGGCTGTTTATTTGTGTATCCGGACGACGAATGGAGTGCCTTTGAGGAAAAACTCCGGGAATTACCACTTACAAACAAAAAAGCCAGAGACTTCAAACGTTTCTTTCTTGGAAGCGCTGTCGATGGTGAACTTGACAAACAAGGTCGAGTACTTATCTCTTCTGCCCTGAGAGCATATGCCGGATTGGAAAAGGAAGTAGTTCTGGCAGGTGTCCTTGACAAGATTGAAATCTGGGACAAGAAAGCCTGGGATGCACATAGTGAAGAAGTGGAAGCGGATATCGATGATATCGCAAGTGACATGGAAGATCTGGGCCTTAGTATTTAAGATCATATGATGGAGGAGAACGCCATGGCATTTGAACACAAATCAGTATTGTTGGAAGAGGTCGTAAATGGTCTGAACATCAAGCCAGACGGCATTTACGTAGATGGAACGCTTGGTGGAGGCGGACATGCTTTTGAAGTGTGTAAGCGGTTAAACGACAAGGGGAGTTTTATCGGAATAGACCAGGATGCCGCCGCGATTGAAGCGGCAGGAATCAGGCTTCGCAGTTTCGGGGAGAAGGTTACAATAGTAAGGAGCAATTATTGTGATATGAAGCTGCGGCTCCGGGAATTAGGCATTGACAAGGTGGATGGGATTGTCCTCGATCTGGGCGTATCGTCCTACCAGCTGGATACGGCAGAGCGTGGATTCTCATACACAAAAGATGCACCGCTCGATATGCGGATGGATACGAGGCAGACAAAGACGGCTGCCGATATTGTCAATGGATACAGTGAGATGGACCTTTTTCGGATTATCCGGGACTATGGAGAAGACAAATTTGCGAAGAATATTGCAAAGCATATTGTTCAGGCGAGGGAAAAAGGTCCTATTACAACCACTGGCGAGCTTACAGAGATTATAAAAGCATCGATTCCAATGAAGTTTCAGAAGATGTCAGGACATCCGGCCAAGAGGACGTTTCAGGCGATCCGGATTGAGCTGAATCAGGAACTGACAGTTTTGAAGGAATCTTTGGATGAGATGATTGATTTATTAAATTCAGGAGGAAGGATCTGTATTATCACTTTCCATTCACTGGAAGACCGGATTGTAAAGGAAGCATTCCGACGGAATGAAAATCCGTGTACATGTCCAAGTCATTTTCCGGTATGTGTATGCGGGAAGAAGTCAAAAGGAAAGGTCATCACCAGAAAGCCGATCCTTCCGGGGGAAACAGAAACCGAGGAAAACAGCAGATCAAAAAGTGCAAAGCTCCGTATTTTTGAACATGTCTGATACGGGATGGAATACGGAAATACCAGACACAGAAAGAAGGAACGTGTATGGCAGCAGGAAAGAAAAGAAAACAGGGAAATGACATCTATATGTATGATAATCTTGTCCGGGTCAGACAGACACAGGCGGAGCAGAATACAGATGGTTACGAAGAAGAAAAGCAGGTGAGTCCTCAGACAAGGAAAAATCAGCGCAGAGCGATGAAACTCGGCTTTGGATATGTGACATTTCTGGCCGGGGCAGTGGCAGCGGCATTATTTGTCTGTTTCCATTATGTGGGAGTCCGGGCGGATCTGGATAAGCAGACAAGAAAGATTGAAAGCCTTCGCACGGAAATCACCAGCCTGAAAGAAAAAAATACGTCGGAATACAACTATATTGCCAACTCTGTCAATCTGGAGGAAATCCGGGAAAGGGCTGAAGAACTTGGAATGGTCTACGCGGATTCGTCTCAGATCGTGAAATATCAGAGTGCAGGCACTCATGAAATCAGACAGTATGAAAGTATTCCGGAGGATGGGGAAGCATCGGATAAATAACAGCATATTGACAAGGGGAATTACATGATAAAAAGAAAAAAAAGAAATGAATTCCGACATTTTCCAAAAAAATTTCCAAAGAAAATGAAGATAAAGCTGGTAGGAGTGTTTACGGCAATCGTACTGGCTTTTGTTTTTTTGACAGGCAGGGCAGCGGCTTTAAATCTCACAAAAGGAGACGAATACCAAAAACAGGTGATGAGCCAGATGCGAAGCGGAAGTCAGACGATCCCGTTTAAACGGGGTGATATTCTGGATACGAATGGTACGGCGCTTGCGACAAGTGAACGCTCCTACAATGTGATTCTGGATGTGGCAGGGCTTCTGGAAACAAAAACGACATATCAGAACAAACGGATCAATGCTACAGTGGAGGCACTTGTAAGTGCATTTGGACTGGATGAGCCGGAGATCCGGGAGATTCTTCAGGATCAGGCGGACAACAGATATGTCATACTGAAATCCAATGTGGATTATGAGACAGGAAGAGACTTTCAGAGCCAGATGGATCAGAATGCCGATATTGTGTGTGTGACACTGGAAGATTCGTATGTAAGAACTTATCCTTATGGAACGCTGGCAAGCGATGTGATCGGATTTACCTCATCCGGAAATGTTGGGACGATCGGGCTGGAGGCATATTATAACAGCGAATTAAACGGAACGGACGGAAAGAGGACCGGATATCTGTCATCCGGATCAAGTTCGGAAAGTGTAATACAGAGCCCGACGGACGGCAATTCGATTGTTACAACAATTGACGCCAATCTCCAGGCGATCGTCGAAAAACATATTCTCGCATTGAACGAGCGTCTGCGGGACAATGACCATGAAGGAGAAGGGACAAAAAATACAGCCGTCATCGTCATGGATCCGAATACGGGAGCCATTCTGGCTGAGGCGAGTTACCCGAATTTTGATCTGAATAATCCAAGGGATCTGTCAGAGTACTATACCACGGAGGAGCAGGAGGCAATGACGGATGAGGAACGTCTGGATACTCTGAATGCGCTCTGGAGAAACTTCTGTGTCAGTGACACGTTTGAGCCGGGATCTACAATGAAGCCATTTACCATGGCGGCAGGATTTGAGACGGGAAAACTGACAGGAAATGAAACGTATGTCTGTACCGGTTCTTATTCCTATGAGGGAGTGGCAAATCCGGTTTCCTGTATTGCAAGAAACGGACATGGGACAGAAACATTAAAGCAGGTTTTGGAAAATTCATGCAATGTTGGTATGATGCAGATTGCTGAAGTGCTTGGTGCGGACGATTTCTGCCGGTACCAGCATCTGTTCGGGTTTGGAGAATATACCGGAATTGATCTTCCGGGAGAGGGAGATACATCAAATCTTCTTTATTCGGCTGACAACATGCAGCCGATTGACCTTGGAACCAACTCGTTTGGTCAGAACTTTAATGTGACAATGACACAGCTTGCGGCCGGATTTTGTTCACTGATCAATGGCGGGAACTATTATGAGCCGTATCTTGTCAAAGAGATCCGCAATGCCAACGGAGATGTAGTGGAGACAAAAACACCGGTACTGGCGAGAAAAACGGTTTCTCAGGAGACCTGTGACATTCTGAAAGACTACATGTATGGAGTTGTGCAGGAAGGAAGCGGAACATCGGCCCAGGTAGAAGGATATGCAATTGGTGGAAAGACGGGAACAGCGGAAAAACTGCCAAGAAGTGAAGGAAAGAATCTGAACTCCTTTATCGGCTATGCGCCGCAGGAAAATCCGGAGGTCATGATCTACGTAATTGTGGACGAACCGAATCTTGCGCAGCAGGCAGCAAGTTATCTCGCAACGGGCCTTGCAGCAGATATTATGGAAGAAGCATTTCCATATCTGAATATCACAAAAACAGAATAAAAAGAATAACCTCACAGAAGGATTAATAAGTTATATCAATCACTTCTGTGAGGTTTTTTGATGAAAAACAAAACCTATAATAAAAAGAAGATACTGATTGTCTTTCTTGCCGCCACTGTCATGATTCTTGGACTGATCGGGAGGCTCTGCTATCTGATGATTTTGGACGCGGAATATTATCAGAAAAAGGCGGAAGATCTTCATGAGAGAGAACGGGAGATCAAAGCGGCAAGAGGGGAAATTGTAGACAGAAACGGCAAGGTGCTGGCTACCAACAAGACTGTCTGCACGGTTTCCGTGATACACAGTCAGATTGAAGACCCCGAGGCAGTAATCAGGGCGCTGAGCAGCACTCTGGAACTGGAGGAAAGCGAGGTGCGGAAAAAGGTGGAGAAGGTATCCTCCATGGAACGGATTAAGACCAATGTGGAAAAGGAGACCGGAGACAAGATCCGGGAGATGAACCTGGCGGGGGTCAAAGTGGATGAAGACTTTAAACGGTATTATCCATATGAAGAACTGGCGAGCAAGGTGCTTGGATTTACCGGAGGAGACAACCAGGGAATCATCGGGCTGGAAGTAAAATATGAAGACTATCTGAAAGGAGAAAACGGGAAAATTCTCTCGACAACAGATGCCAGAGGAGTGGAACTGGAAGGTATAGCGGAAGACCGGATTGAACCGTCAGCGGGAAATACGCTTCAGATCAGCATCGATTATAATATCCAGAAATACGCACAGCAGATGGCACAGAAGGTGATGGAGGAAAAACAGGCGGATAAAGTGGCCATCATCCTGATGAACCCGCAAAACGGGGAGATCTATGCGATGGTCAACTGGCCGGAATTTAATCTGAATGAGCCGTTTGAACTGCCGGAAGGCGTATCTGCCTCCTCGGAGGAAGAAAAGCAGGAACTTCTGAATCAGATGTGGAGAAACGGGTGTATCAATGATACCTATGAACCGGGATCCACCTTTAAGATCATCACCTCCAGCGCCTGCCTGGAAGAAGGGGTAGTCGATCTGGATGATACATTTGTGTGCCCTGGATATAAGATTGTAGAGGATCGGAGAATCCGGTGCCACAAAGTAGGAGGACACGGGGCGGAGACATTCGTGGAAGGAGTGCAGAATTCCTGTAATCCGGTTTTTATGGAGATCGGGCTCAGACTGGGAGCGGAGCGGTTCTGCGATTATTTCGAGCAGTTCGGCCTGATGGAAAAAACCGGGGTGGATCTCCCGGGAGAGGCAGGAACAATCATGCACCGGCTGGAAGATATCGGGGAGGTGGAACTTGCCACCATGACTTTTGGCCAGTCGTTCCAGGTAACGCCGGTTCAGATGGCAGCGACAGTCAGTTCGCTCATTAACGGGGGAAAACGTGTGACACCGCACTTTGCGGTATCGGTACAGGACGGTGAGAGCGGGAGGACGATCAAGACATTTTCCGATAAGCAGGGAAAACGGATTGTTTCGGAAGAAACATCGAAGACCATGCAGAAAATTCTGGAAAGTGTCGTGTCAGAAGGCTCCGGGAAAAATGCCTATATCGAAGGATACAGCATCGGAGGGAAAACAGCGACATCTCAGACGCTTCCAAGAAGTGCCAATAAATACATCTCTTCCTTTATCGGTTTTGCTCCTGCCGAGGATCCGCAGGTTCTGGGAATGTGTGTCATTTACGATCCCCAGGGAATCTATTATGGCGGAACGATCGCAGCTCCGGTCGTGAGGGAGATTTTCGATGATGTGCTTCCGTATCTGGGAATTGAAAAAGAAGAGTGAGCGCAGGCGGTAAGCTTGCAAAGACAGGGCAAATACGTTATAATTGAACGCAGGCATAAGGCCTGTTTAGAAACCAAAGGATGAAGAGGTGCAGATATGGATTATACATTTGTAATTCCGGTTCTTATATCATTTGTGCTGAGTGTGATTATGGGGCCGATCGTGATTCCAATTTTACGAAAAATGAAGATGAAGCAGACAGAACGTGTGGAGGGAGTGGAGTCCCACCTTCAGAAGGCGGGCACACCGACGATGGGAGGAGTCATGATACTGGCTTCGATTGTCATTACATCCCTTTTTTATGTGAAAGATTATCCGAAGATCATTCCGATTCTGTTTGTAACACTTGGATTTGGACTGATCGGTTTTCTGGATGATTATTTGAAAGTAGTGATGAAGCGTTCCGACGGGCTGTATCCGAAACAGAAATTCGCACTTCAGATTGTAGTTACGGCAGTATTTGCCTATTATCTTGTCAATGTCACCAATACACCGCTTACACTTTTGATCCCGTTTTCCGGGGGAAAATACTGGAACATTGGATGGCTTGCCATTCCGCTTTTGTTTGTAGCGGTGATTGGTACGGTAAACGGTGTCAATTTTACAGACGGACTGGACGGTCTTGCCTCCAGCGTGACAGTGCTGGTTGCTACCTTTTTCACGGTTGTCGCAGTGGGAACAAAGAGCGGGATCGAACCGGTCACCTGCGCGGTAGTAGGAGCTCTGATGGGATTTTTGCTGTTTAATGTCTATCCGGCCAGTGTTTTTATGGGAGATACGGGTTCGCTGGCACTTGGGGGATTTGTGGCATCCACGGCTTATATGCTTCAGATGCCGATTTTCATTATTATTGTCGGCCTGATTTATCTTGTTGAAGTGGCTTCCGTCATGATTCAGGTCACATACTTTAAAAAGACAGGCGGAAAAAGAATCTTTAAAATGGCCCCGATCCACCATCATTTTGAACTTTGCGGGTGGTCGGAGACAAGGATTGTGGCAGTATTCTCAATTATAACGGCGATTTTATGTCTGATTGCGTTGCTGGCACTGTAAGATAAGAAAGGACGGGAAGAAGATGTTTGACGGTAATGGAAAAAAGGTACTTGTGTTTGGCTCGGGAAAAAGCGGAATCGGCGCTGTAACACTGCTTGAGCACGAAGGTGTTGAGACGATTTTGTATGACGGAAATGAAAAGCTGAGCAGAGAGGAAGTGGCAGGCCGTCTTCCGGAAGGATGCAGAGCAGAGATTGTAATCGGAGCATTTCCGTACGAGAGAGTGGATGAGATTGGGATGCTTGTGCTAAGCCCGGGAGTCCCGACTGATCTTCCGGTTGTGCAGGATATGGAAAAGGCCGGAATTCCTGTCTGGGGAGAAGTGGAACTTGCAAGCTGCTTTGGAAAAGGAGATGTGCTGGCGATTACCGGAACGAATGGAAAAACGACGACGACAACACTCCTTGGAGAGATTATGAAAGCATACAAACCGGAAGTTTTCGTTGTGGGAAATATCGGAAATCCGTATACGCTGGAAGCATTGAAGATGACACCGGCCAGTGTGACAGTTGCGGAAATCAGCAGTTTCCAGCTGGAGACGATCCACCGGTTTGCTCCGAAAATCAGCGCGATCCTGAATATCACACCGGATCATCTGAACCGTCACCATACAATGGAAAACTACATCAAGGCCAAAGAGGCAATTACAGAAAATCAGACAAAAGAAGAGTTCTGTGTACTGAATTATGAGGATGAAGTCCTCAGAGAGTTTGGAGAAAAGACGAATGCGACTCCATTTTTCTTCAGCAGTAAACGAGAACTGGAAACGGGAATTTTCTTAAAGGACGGGGAGATTATCTTCCGGAATCCGGATGAGGTACGGGTGTGCAAAACAAACGAGCTTCAGCTCCTTGGCACACACAATTATGAAAATGTGATGGCAGCTGTCGCCATGGCGGCACTTTACGGCGTCCCGATGGATACGATCCGGGATGTTATCCGAAGATTCTCAGGAGTGGAACACCGGATCGAGTACGTGACGGAAAAGAACGGCGTAGCTTATTACAATGATTCCAAGGGAACGAATCCGGATGCTGCAATCCGGGGAATCACTGCGATGAACCGTCCTACGGTCCTGATCGGAGGAGGCTTTGATAAGCAGTCGGAATACGATGAGTGGATTGAGAGTTTCCACGGAAAAGTGAAAAAGCTGATTCTGATCGGCGAAACAAAAAAGAAGATCGCCGAGACGGCCAGAAAGTGCGGCTTTACAGCGTATATGTTTGCGGATACACTGGAAGAGGCGGTGACACTTGCAAGCCGTGAGGCAAAAGAGGGAGATGCGGTACTGTTATCTCCTGCATGTGCAAGCTGGGATATGTTCGGAAGTTATGAAGAACGTGGAGAGAAATTCAAAGAGTTGGTAAAATCGCTGTAAGGAGAGGATAGATTGAAGCGGGCGGAAAAACCGGAGTCCGGAGGAATTGACAAAGTCCTTCTGGTGATCGTTTTTTTACTTGTGATAACGGGATTGGTGATCCTGTACAGTACCAGTTCCTATAATGGAAGGATAAAATTTGGAGATTCTTTCTATTATTTAAAAAAACAGATATTTGCTACAACGCTTGGCATTGCCGGGATGTACGCAGTGGCAAAGACCGATTATCATATCTGGGCGAAACTTGCTGTACCAGGATATATTCTGGCGATTGTGCTCTGCATCGCCGTCATGCTGTTTGGCGATGAATACAATGGTTCCAAAAGATGGCTGTCTTTGGGACCATTTTCTTTTCAGCCATCAGAGTACGTCAAAGTTGCTCTGATCGTGTTTCTGGCATGGCTTGTGACAAGAAATGCAAAGAAGATCGGAAAGCTTTCCACCTTGTTTCGGATCATGCTTTTCGCTCTGCCGGTTGTGGGTCTTGTAGGAGCAAGCAACTTAAGCACGGCAGTAATCATTCTTGGAATCGCCGTGATCCTGATTTTTACGGCCAGTCCCAAATATGGCCAGTTCATCTGGATGGCGGTGACAGGGACCGGCTTTATGGCAGTCTTTCTCGGCCTGGAAAGTTACCGTCTGGAGCGGATCGCGATCTGGCAGAATCCGGAGAAGTATGAGAAAGGATATCAGACCCTTCAGGGGCTTTACGCCATCGGATCAGGAGGACTGTTCGGGAAAGGACTTGGAAGCAGTATCCAGAAGCTGGGTTTTGTCCCGGAGGCGCAGAACGATATGATTTTCTCTATTATATGTGAGGAACTGGGGCTTGTGGGAGCGATTCTTGTTATTCTGCTGTTCTTCCTTTTGATCTGGCGCTTCTTTGTGATCGCATCTCACGCACCGGATCTTTTCGGGGCACTGATTGCGGCAGGAGCCATGGGGCATATGATGATTCAGGTGATTTTGAATATAGCCGTTGTAACCAATACAATTCCCAATACCGGAATTACCCTTCCTTTTATCAGTTATGGAGGAACATCTGTTGTTTTCCTTCTCGTGGAAATGGGGCTTGTATTCAGCGTTGCCAGTTGGTAAAATAAAAGCGTTAATGATAGGAAAAATACAGGAGGCACATCCATGAATGATCAGATTGTGCAAAGGGATGAGAAGAGAAAGAGGATCAAGCGTACCAGGCGAAGGCAGATTCTGACAAGACTGGGAACAGGGGCAGCTGTCATTGCTGGCATCATCGTGTTTCTTCTTTTGTTCCAGCTCAGAGATATCCGGGTGAGGGGGAACGATTTTCTTACAGACAGCGAAGTAAGCCGGTACATCCGTGAACAGGGAGGGGATGGGAATTCTCTGGTTCTGCTTTTAAGCACAAAACTGGGAGACTATCCGGAGCCGCCGACTGTCGAAAGTATGGAATTTCATATGGTGAATCCCTGGACGATCCGGGTGGATGTGAAGGAAAAAAGTCCGGCCGGGTATGCCAGACGGGATGAGGAATATGTCTATTTTGACAACGAAGGCATGGTTCTCGGGGTTACGGATAGCCAGAGAGACGGTCTCAGTCTTGTAGAGGGGCTTGATGTTTCGAAAGCCGAAAAAGGAAAGAAACTTACCGTTCAGGATTCTTCCGTATTTGAATATATTGTCCGGATCCAGGAAATTCTTGGAAGAAGCGGGGTCAGCCCGGACCGGATTGTATGCGATGGAGAAAATCTGACACTGTATTTCGGGAACATCTGCGCGGAACTTGGAAGCGGGGATCCGCAGGAGAAGGCGGCACAGCTTCCGGCTATTCTTGAGAAGCTGGAAGGACAGAGCGGGACGCTCCATCTGGAACATTATGGAGAGCTGACGGAGACGATCCGCTTTGAAAAAAGTGAAACAACAGAGGGATCAAATACCTGAAAGTACCATAGGAATCTGGCGTAAAAAAATCGAAAAATAGGAAAAATTCTATTGAAATTTAGAAAGAAAGACTATATTATATAGTATATATGGCAGAATACATGAACTAGTAGGGTGTATAAATAATAAAGCATAACAAAGGAGGAGACACTCTTGTTAGAAATTAAGACAAATGAATCAGAAGCAGCAGCAAAAATTATCGTCGTTGGTGTAGGTGGAGGCGGTAATAATGCTGTCAACCGCATGATAGATGAGCAGATTGCTGGAGTAGAATTTATCGCCATCAACACAGACAAACAGGCTCTCTCATTCTGCAAGGCCCCTACACTGATGCAGATCGGAGACAAGCTCACAAAAGGACTTGGAGCAGGAGCAAAGCCGGAAGTTGGAGAAAAAGCAGCAGAAGAAAGCGCAGATGAGATCGCGGCAGCACTCAAAGGCGCAGACATGGTATTTGTTACATGCGGAATGGGCGGCGGTACAGGTACAGGTGCAACACCGGTTGTAGCACGTATCGCAAAAGAGCAGGGATCCCTGACAGTCGGCGTTGTTACAAAGCCTTTCCGTTTTGAATCCAGAGCCCGTATGAATAATGCACTTGCCGGCATTGAAAAATTAAAAGAAAATGTAGACACACTGATTGTCATTCCGAATGATAAGCTTCTTGAGATTGTCGACAGAAGAACAACGATGCCGGATGCACTGAAAAAGGCAGACGAAGTGCTTCAGCAGGGTATTCAGGGAATCACAGACCTGATCAATGTACCATCCCTGATCAACCTTGACTTTGCTGATATTCAGACAGTTATGATTGACAAGGGTATCGCCCATATCGGAATCGGACACGGAAGAGGAGATGACAAGGCGCTGGAGGCTGTAAAACAGGCTGTATCCAGTCCGCTGCTTGAGACAACAATCTCAGGAGCATCTCATGTCATCATCAATATTTCCGGTGATATCACTCTTATGGATGCAAGCGACGCAGCAGAGCATGTTCAGGAGCTTGCAGGAGAAGATGCAAACATCATCTTCGGTGCTATGTATGATGAATCCAAGTCTGATGAAGCAACAGTGACGGTCATCGCGACGGGTTTACATAACAGCAAGGAAAGTACAGCATCCAAGCTGAAATCCAAAATCGGAACAGCCAGACCGGCAGGATCTGTATTTGCCGAGACTCAGGATACATCCTCTCTTAAATCAGATATGGGGAGAGTGACAAGAATGCCGCAGCAGCCGAGGACATCTGCAGCACCGGAAAGCAGCACAACTGCTCAGTCTTCCACACCATCCTACTCTGCAGGAACGGGAAGAGTAAAAGAGCAGACTATCAAGATTCCGGATTTCTTTAAAAAATAAAAAGTGAATTAAGATAATCAGAAGGTATGGAGGCGAGAGTTTCCATACCTTTTTTCTATGTTTACATGTCGAAAGAAAACAAGTTTCTCTGTCAGTTTCTGACAAAATTTCAAGTTCCTTTTTTTTATAATACTATTTGTTCGTATACTGAATCGATTTAGCAGCGACAGGAGAAAAGAGGGTGAAGCATGTATTATGAAATCTACATGGATGTATTCTTCCTCGTCAATTTTATGATGGATTATCTGCTTTTAGCAGCGGTGTGCAGGATGCTGGCCGGTGATTTCCGGAGAAGACGGGTGCTTCCGGGAGCGGTTCTGGGCTCTTTGCTGACCTGTCTTACGATGATGCTCCCGGTCCCCGGCTTTGTGAAACTGCTGCTATACCATGTGGCGGTGAATACGGTTATGATCAAAGCGGCAATTCCCGTACACGGCATGAGGGAGTTTGTGAAAGCTTTTTTTATGCTTTACGGGGGCGGATTTCTGTTGGGCGGTATTTTTAGCTTTTTCGGGCAATATATTCGTACAGGAAGTCTTTTTTTTCTGTTTGCCGTCGTCAGCTATGAACTGATGCAGGCGGTGTGGGCATTTTGGCGTCAGATGCAAAGGCAGAATCAATATACCTGCGAACTTCTGGTGGAACAGTCCGGGAGGAAGGTACGGCTGAAAGGGCTGATTGATACGGGAAACAGCCTGACGGATCCGCTTACCGGACAGCCGGTCTGTATCGTGGAAAGAGAGGCGGTCGAAAGCCTTATGGAGAGCACGCAGAAAAGGCGCTATATCGGTTTTCGGTCTGTCGGAAATGAGCATGCCAGACTGCTTCTGGTACAGTTTGACAGTCTATATCTGCCGAGGAAAGAGAAAAAGCAGATCTGTGATATCTGGATCGGGATATCGGATACCAGGATTTCAACAGACGGAACATACCGGATACTTGTAAATCCGGATATTTTTAGGAGGGGATGTAAATGATTATGAACATTACGGTGCCGAACACATTCAGACAGAAAATTTTTCCGGCTTTCCGGACATGGCTTTTTCCGGAAAAGCAGGAAGTGTATTACATAGGAGGTTCAGATATTCTTCCGCCGCCACTGGAAGTGGAAGAAGAGGCAAAGGCGATTGAACAGCTCTGTACGGAACAGCATGAGGACGCAAGAAAGCAGCTCATCGAGCATAATCTGCGGCTTGTTGTTTATATCGCAAAAAAATTCGACAATACAGGAGTCGGAGTGGAGGATCTGATTTCGATCGGTACAATCGGCCTGATCAAGGCGATCAATACATTTAATCCGGATAAAAATATCAAGCTTGCGACGTATGCATCCAGATGTATTGAGAATGAGATTCTGATGTATCTCAGACGCAACAGCAAGACAAGACTGGAGGTTTCCATAGATGAGCCGCTCAATGTAGACTGGGACGGAAATGAACTGCTGCTTTCTGATATTCTCGGAACAGAAGAAGATACAATCTACAAGGATATGGAAACGGAAGCGGAGAAAAACATGCTGATCCGGGCCGTGGGGAGACTTTCTGTCAGAGAGCGCAGAATCGTAAATATGCGGTTCGGGCTGGGAACTCCGGACGGAGAGGAAATGACACAAAAAGAAGTGGCGGACGTGCTTGGAATCTCACAGTCTTACATATCCAGACTGGAAAAAAAGATTATGATACGTCTGAAAAAAGAAATTACGAAACTGGAATAAAAATTCAGAAAAAGGGAGAAGAAACTGATAAAAAGTGATACAATATCTACATACGATACCACAGGAAAAGGGGCGATGTTATGAAACTAAGATTTATAGGTGCGGCACATGAAGTGACGGGAAGCTGCCATCTTCTGGAAGCGTGCAATAAACATATTCTGGTAGACTGCGGGATGGAACAGGGGCCGGATCTGTACGAAAATCAGGAAATCCCGGTGTCGGCGTCCGAGATAGACTATGTACTCCTGACCCATGCACACATTGACCATTCCGGTAATCTGCCACTCCTTGTCAAGAACGGATTTCAGGGAGATATTGTATCGACCTTTGCGACTGCGGATCTGTGCAGCATTATGCTTCGTGACAGTGCGCATATCCAGGAATTCGAGGCGGAATGGAGAAACCGTAAGGCCAGAAGAAGCGGCGCACCATTCTATGAGCCTCTATACACGATGCAGGACGCGGTGGATGCGGCGGCATTGTTTTCACCATGTGACTACGGACAGAAGATTGTACTTTGTGACGGGATTGAAGTCCGGTTCAGCGATGTGGGACATCTTCTCGGCTCCGCATGCATTGAGGTGTGGATCACAGAAGACGGAGAAACGAGAAAGATCGTATTTTCCGGCGATGTAGGAAATATCAATCAGCCGATTATCAAGGATCCGTCGACGGTTAAAGCAGCAGATTATGTGGTTATTGAATCTACATACGGAAACCGGACACATGGCGCGGGAATTCCGGACTATGTGGGCGATTTCACGAAAGTGATACGGGAAACATTTGCAAAAGGCGGAAATGTTGTTGTACCGTCCTTTGCGGTAGGAAGAACACAGGAACTGCTTTATTTTATCCGGGAGATCAAGGAAAAAAATCTCCTTCCGGAGTATCCGGACTTTGAAGTGTACGTGGACAGTCCACTGGCCATTGAGGCAACCAATGTGTTTAATAAAAATATGCTGGGATGTTTCGATGAAGAAGCAATGGAGCTCGTGAATAAAGGAATCAATCCGCTCCGGTTTTCCGGATTGAAACTGACGACAACAAGCGAAGAATCCAAACAGATCAATTTTGACGAAAAGCCGAAGATTATCCTTTCTGCTTCCGGTATGTGCGAGGCGGGACGGATCCGGCATCATCTGAAACATAATCTGTGGAGAAAAGAGTGCACGGTTCTTTTTGTCGGCTATCAGGCAGCGGGAACGCTGGGACGCAAACTGATAGAAGGAGCGGAGTGTGTCAAGCTGTTCGGAGAAAATGTAGAAGTCAATGCCAGAATCTGTACACTTCAGGGAATCAGCGGGCATGCGGATAAAAACGGGCTGCTGAACTGGCTTTCCGCTTTTGAAACGCCGTTGAAGCATGTGTTTGTCGTACACGGGGAAGACCAGGTGACGGATGAATTTGCCGCATCCATCAAAGAGACACTCGGATACGAAGCGTTTGCGCCGTACTCCGGAGCATGTGTGGATCTGATAGAGGATGAAATCTTAAGCGAGGGAGTCAGAGTGCCGAAGAAGTCTTCCGAGAAACCGGCCAGAATCCGCGCAAATCAGGTGTTTGGCCGTGCGGTTTCCGCGGCAAAACATCTGCTGGATGTTGTTATGAAAAACGAAGGGCTTTCCAATAAAGATCTCGCGAAGCTGGAAAGTCAGATTTTGAATCTTGCTGACAAATGGGACAGAAATGATTAGTACCTGTTAAGAAGAGCCGAATTGTCAAGGACTAAAAGTTTTTTTATTTTTTTCCATACTGAATAAGAGGATGCCGGGATGTGCATGATTTCTGTTAGAAAGGCAGAGTTGCCGTGACAGGAGGATGTACGATGGCATTGAACAAAGTAGAAATATGCGGAGTGAATACTGCAAAACTTCCGCTTTTGAAAGAGGAAGAAAAAGAGGAACTGTTTGCCAGGATCAAAGAAGGAGACGAAGAGGCAAAAGAAAAATACATCAAGGGAAATTTAAGACTGGTGCTCAGCGTGATCAAGAGGTTCGCGGGAAGCAATGAAAATCCGGATGATCTCTTTCAGATCGGCTGTATCGGCCTGATCAAAGCGGTTAATAATTTTAATACGGAGCTGGACGTCCGGTTCTCTACTTATGCGGTGCCGATGATTATCGGAGAAATCCGAAGATACATGCGGGACAACAATTCCATCCGCGTCAGCCGGTCGCTGCGGGACACAGCATACAAGGCGATCTATGCGAAAGAAAATTATGTCAAAAAGAATTTAAGAGAACCGACCGTTCAGGAGATTTCCGAAGAGATCGGAATTGCAAAAGAGGATATCGTATTTGCGCTGGATGCAATCCAGGCTCCGGTCAGCTTGAATGAGCCGGTTTATAATGACAGCGGAGATGCACTGTATGTGATGGATCAGATCAGTGATAAAAAGAACAAAGAGGAGCGGTGGATTGAAGATCTGTCTTTGCAGGCGGCGATGGAACACCTGAATGAAAGAGAAAAATATATTATCCGTCTCCGTTTTTTCGAAGGGAAAACCCAGATGGAGGTGGCCAGAGAAGTAAATATCTCCCAGGCTCAGGTGAGCAGACTGGAAAAAAATGCGCTCCGTCTGATGCGGCAGTATCTGGACTAAGGAAAAAGAACGCCTGCCGGGCGTTCTTTTTTTGTTGAAATTTTGGCAGGCATATATTATGCTATACGTGTAGAAAGTACTAAGAAAAGAATGAGGCGAAGAAAATGTATAAGGCTTGTATTTTTGATCTGGATGGAACATTGACAGATACATTGGAGTCCATAACACGCTCAGCAAATCTGACTCTGGAGCGGATGGGGCTGCCGGTGATTACCCTGGAACAGTGCCGGGAGTTTGTAGGAAGCGGCGCAAGAAAGCTTATGGAGAGGGCATTAAAGTCGTGCGGAGATGAAGATCTTGTGCGGATTGAGGAAGCCATGGAGATTTACGGCAGGGTATTTGCAGAAAACTGTACGTATCATGTAAAGCCGTATGACGGAATTGAAAAGATGTTAAAGGCACTCAAGGAAAGAGGGATTTATCTGGCTGTTCTTTCCAATAAGCCGGACGGACAGACAAAGGATGTGGTCCATACTTTTTTTGGAGATGCAATATTTGACTATGTACAGGGACAAAAGGAAGAGATTCCGAGGAAACCGGACCCGGCAGCTGTCTTTGCGATTATGGAGATGGCAGGGATCAGCCGGGAAGAATGTGTCTATATCGGGGATTCCGATGTGGACATGTGCACCGGAAACAATGCCGGGGTAATGACGGTCGGTGTCAGCTGGGGATTCCGGTCAAGAGAAATCCTGAAGGAAACAGGGGCGGATGTGATTATCGATCATCCGGAAGAACTGACCGTGATCGTAAATAATACCAAAGGTGAGGAGGGAAAGAATGAACGGATTTAGTGAAGAATGTATCGAAGTGTTTTTAAGAGATCAGTCACAGCTTTTTGATGAACCGGTCGCTGAGACACCGGAAGAGGCGGAAGCTTTCCTCGAGGACTGCATGGCAGTTGTGCTGGATTCGCTCGAAGAGGTAAAAGAATATCTGGAAGAGTCCGGAGCGGATGTGGATGGAATGACACTGCAGGAAATCGAAGATGCGTCCGAAGTGTTTGTGCTTCCGGAAGGGAAGTATCTGGTTGTAGAAGGATAAGGGAAAGCCGGGGCAGCATATCAGTCTGCCTCGGCTTTTTTCAGCGCTTTTTGGATGGTATCAAGAATCAGGTTGGAAGTATAGGAATCGTCCTCTCCGGATTTGATCTGATCTGCCGACTGCGTTTCGATGATCTGTCCGGCAATTTCTTCCATGGCCGGCTGAACAAGAGGATACATGGTTTCCACGCTTTCATCCAGATTGGAAAAACGGATAGAGTTGATATGATTTTTGTCGACCGAAACTTCCACTTCCAGCGGCGTGTTATTCAATGTCATGCTGGCTGTGTAGATGCCGGGAGTATATTCTTTGGACGTCTGCTTTTTTCCGGAATGATCCGGAAGGAACATAAAAATAAGCAGAAGCACAAGAAGAATGCCAAGGGCTGCAAAAATGGCGGTATAGATAATTTCCTTCATGTGAAAAACGACGATTCTGGTTTTGGAACTCATAAGTGAAAAGACCTCCTTTCAGTAATGATGAATCCTGCAGCACCACGGGATTATGTCTTTATAAATATATGTGACGTCGGAAAAAATTATGCGGCGTTGCCAAACGCGGCTTTTTGCGGTAGAATAGAAAAATACGAAAAAGAGAGGTAGAGATGCATGTTTATTATCGCAGGATTAGGAAATCCGGGATCAAAGTATGAAGACACACGGCACAACGTCGGTTTTGATGTCATAGACCGAATTTCGAAAGAATACCATATAGCAGTTGATACAAGAAAACACCGGGCGCTGATCGGAAAAGGGGTTATCGACGGCGTAAAAGTGATTCTCGCAAAACCCCAGACCTTTATGAATCTAAGCGGGGAAAGTATCCGGGAGCTGGTGGACTATTATAAGGTGGATGAGGCCACGGAGCTGATTGTTATATATGATGATATCAGTCTGGATGTGGGTCAGCTCAGGATCCGGAAAAAGGGGAGCGCCGGCGGACATAACGGAATTAAAAATATTATCGCCCACCTTGGGCACGATGTATTCATGCGTGTGAAGGTCGGTGTCGGGGAGAAGCCGAAGGGCTATGATCTGGCGGATTATGTACTGGGCCATTTCTCAAAGGAAGAGAAAGAGAAGATGGAAGTGGCATATGAAAAGGCAGTACAGGCCGTCAGAATGGCCGGACTTGGAGAAATTGACGAAGCGATGAATCAGTTTAACCGGAAAGGCTGATGAAAGGAGGAGAACACAATGAAGGCTTTTACGGAACCTCTTTTGGAGCTTGCGGAATTCGAGACGATTCAGAAGACAAAATACCGGGGAAAAGGGATGATTCAGATTGCCGGAAGTACCGGTTCGCAGAAAAGCCATCTTGCGTATGCTCTTTCTGGAGACGGCCGGAGGATTCTTTATATTCTTGCAGATGAAGAAAAGGCAAAGGAAGTTCTTGAAGAATATCAGTTTCTGGATGGGGAAGTCCTGTTCTATCCGGCGAAGGACTTCCTCTTTTATCGGGCGGATATCAGAGGAAAATATCTGGTCAAGCAGCGGATGGAAGTATTCCGCGCACTGAAAGAAGAGGAAAATGTAACGGTTATTACAACGATCGGCGCGTTGATGGACGGGGTACGTCCACCGTTGAAGATCGATGAGGAAGTTTTTTCTGTCCGCACAGGGGAGACGTCAGATCTGGAAGAACTTGTTCAAAGGTTATCCGCAATGGGATATGACAGGGAAGTACAGATTGAAGGGCCGGGGCAGTTTGCGGTGCGTGGAGGAATTGTCGATATCTTTCCTTTGACAGAGGAGATGCCGGTGAGGATTGAATTCTGGGACGATGAGATTGATTCGATCCGTACCTTCGATGCCCAGACACAAAGATCCATAGAAAACAGGGAGGAGATCACGGTGTATCCGGCCCGGGATGAGGCGGATGAGCAGGAGGAGGTCTCTTTCCTGCGCTATTTCCGTCCGGAAGAGACGCTTTTGTTTCTGGATGAGCCGGCAAGACTCTACGAACGTGGAGAAGTCATCGAGGAGGAAGTCCGGCAGGCCAGGGAGCGAAGAGAGGAAGAAGAAAAGCTTCCGGAAGGAGAAAAAGACATCAGGATCTTTCCGGTCCATGAGATTGCAGGTTTGATCAATCAGTATCACAGTATCGGATTTACAGCACTGGAGGGAAAAGTAAAAGAATTCCTGGTCCGGGATGTATACAGCATTCTGGCTAAAAACGTGAACCCGTATAACAGCAGTTTTGAGGTGCTGACGAGAGACTTAAAAAGGCTGAAGCGAAACGGGTACCGGGTGATTCTGCTTTCGGGTTCCCGGACAAGGGCAAGAAGGCTTGCGGAAGATCTCAGGGACTATGATCTGAACAGTTTTTATGATGAAGATCCCGAAAGACTGGTAAAACCGGGAGAAATTCTTGTGTCCTACGGTCATGTGGCAGTTGGGTATGAGTACCCGATGCTGAAGTTTACCGTGATTTCGGAGACCGATATTTTCGGGAAAAAGAAGAAAAAGAAGCGAAGAAGGATTTACGAAGGGGAAAAGATCCAGAGTTTTACCGACTTAAAGCCGGGGGACTATGTAGTTCATGAGAATCATGGGCTTGGAATTTATCAGGGAATCGAGAAAATTGAGATAGACCGGATTGAGAAGGATTACATGAAGATTTCCTATGCAGGAGGCGGAAATCTCTACATCCCGGCTACCCAGATGGATCTGATCCAGAAATACGCATCGGCGGATGCAAAGAAACCGAAACTCAACCGTCTGGGCGGACAGGACTGGGAGCGTACCAAGACAAGAGTCCGTAAAGCGGTACAGGTGATCGCGAGAGATCTGGTGGAGCTCTATGCCGCGCGGCAGGAAAAGGAAGGCTATGCCTATGAGCCGGATACGGTGTGGCAGAAAGAATTTGAGGAGATGTTTCCGTTTGAGGAGACAGACGATCAGGCAGCGGCCATCGAAGAGACAAAAAAGGATATGGAAAGCCACAAGATCATGGATCGTCTGATCTGCGGAGATGTTGGCTTTGGAAAAACCGAGGTGGCGATCCGGGCGGCCTTTAAAGCGGTGCAGGAGAATAAGCAGGTGGCATTTCTTGTACCGACCACCATTCTGGCGCAGCAGCATTATAACACCCTTGTTCAGCGGATGAAAGACTTCCCGGTTCGGGTGGATCTGATGTGCCGTTTCCGTACCCCGTCCCAGCAGAAAAAGACGCTGGAAGACCTGAAAAAAGGCCAGGTGGATATTCTGGTGGGAACCCACCGGATTTTGAGTCAGGACGTCTGCTTCAAAGATCTGGGACTTCTTGTGATCGACGAGGAGCAGAGGTTTGGAGTGCAGCACAAGGAAAAGATCAAAAAACTGCGGGAAAATGTGGATGTCCTGACATTGACAGCTACTCCGATTCCAAGAACTCTCCATATGAGCCTGATTGGAATCCGGGATATGAGTGTGCTGGAAGAGGCTCCGATGGACCGGATGCCGATCCAGACCTATGTCATGGAATATCAGGATGAGATGGTAAGGGAGGCAATTGTAAGAGAGTTGTCCAGACAGGGGCAGGTGTACTACGTCTATAATAAAGTCAAGGATATTGCGGAGATCACGGCCAGAGTCCAGAGCCTTGTTCCGGAGGCAAATGTTGCCTACGCTCACGGGCAGATGAGGGAACATCAGCTGGAGCGGATCATGTATGACTTTATCAACGGGGATATCGATGTGCTTGTTTCCACGACTATTATTGAAACCGGGCTTGATATTTCCAATGCCAATACGATGATTATCCATGATGCGGACAAACTGGGGCTCTCCCAGCTATACCAGCTGCGAGGAAGAGTCGGGCGTTCCAACCGGATGGCCTATGCCTTTCTTCTCTACCGGAGAGACCGTCTGCTCAGAGAGGTTGCAGAAAAGCGGCTTGCCGCGATCCGGGAGTTTACGGATCTTGGATCTGGATTCAAGATTGCCATGCGGGATCTGGAAATCCGGGGAGCAGGAAATCTGCTTGGAGAAGCACAGCATGGTCATATGGAGGCGGTCGGGTATGACCTCTACTGTAAGATGCTCAATGAAGCGGTCAAAAACATGAAACAGGGCACTTCCCAGGAAGAAGCCGCAAGCTTTACAACAACGGTGGATCTGAATGTGGATGCCTTTATTCCGGCTTCCTATATTCCGGATGAATATCAGAAGCTGGATATCTACAAACGGATCGCGCTGATTGAGACCGAAGAAGAGATGGATGATATGATGGAAGAGCTGATTGACCGGTTCGGAGACATTCCGAAAAAGGTACAGAAGCTGATCCTGATTGCAAGGCTGAAAGCCTTTGCACATTCCGTGTATGTGACTTCGATTGAGCAGAAAGGGCAGACGCTGAAGATCACCATGTATGAGCGGGCGAAGGTACGTGGCGAGGAGATACCGAAACTTCTGGAGCGCAGGAAAGGAGAACTTGTTTTTAAGAATGATACGCCGCCGTATTTTCTCTATGAGCAGAAAAAGCGGAACCGGAAGGAAAAGGCCCCGGATATTCTGGAAGTCGTGAAAAATCTGTTAAATGATATAAAAACATTGATTGTCCAGGAAAAACCGGATATAATAGGGTAGTTAGAAATACGAAGGAGGCTTTTGACAGTATGAAAAAGCGTTTGGCAGTAGTCCTTTTGACTGCCGCTGTGGCAGCAGGAGCAATGACAGGCTGCGGACAGCAGACGATTGAAGACAGCGATGTCGTTGCGACCGTGGGAGATACAGAAATTAAAGGAAATGTGGCAAATTTCTTTGCAAGATATCAGCAGGCAATGTATGAGACTTATTACAGCTCTATGCTGGGAGAAAACATGTGGACAACCGAGGTTGAGGAAGGAATGACTTACGAAGAGTCGGCCAAGGAGACGATCATGCAGTCGCTGGAGGAACTCTATCTGGTTAACGAGCATGCCGGCGATTACAGCGTTTCACTGACAGACGAAGAAAAGAAGTCGATTGAAGATGCTGCGGACCAGTTTGTAGAGGCAAACGATGCGGAGGTCCGGGATGTGATTTCCGGCGACAAGGAGACGGTGCAGAAGGTTCTGGAACTCTTTACAATCCAGCAGAAAGTACAGACTGAGATGCTAAAAGATGTGGACCGGAATGTTTCCGATGAGGAGGCCGCCCAGAAAGCGCTGCAGTATGTAGCATTTACCTACTCGGATACGGAGGAATCTGAAGAAAGTGATTCCGAAAATACTTCAGATACAAAGGAAGAGGCAAAAGCGAAGGCGGAAACATTTTTGAACGCGGTGAACAGCGGCACAGATTTCAGTCAGGCCGCAGAGGATCAGGAGAAATCAGCAGTGGATCTGACGTTTGACTCCAGTACGACATCCCCGAATGCGGAGCTCATTCAGGCGGCGGACAAACTGGAAGCAGGCCAGGTAACTGATGTGATAGAGACAGATACCGGATACTATGTGGCAAAGGTGACATCCACATTTGATCAGAGCGCAACGGACAGCAAGAAACAGGAGATCATCTCCGAACGTGAGTCTGAGCGATACAATGAGATCCTTGATGGCTGGAAAGAAGACACTGACATCAAGGAAAACAAGGATGTCTGGGAAAAGATCGACTTTAACGGTCAGGGGGTTGCCCTGAAGACAGAGGACAGCTCAGAAGACAGCGGCAGTACAGAAGACTCTTCAGAAAACACAGATGGAGAAGATACTTCTGACAGTGCAGAGAGAGAAGATACTTCCGACAGCACAGACAGTGGAGAATCCACTGATTCCGAAAATCCAGATAATACAGAAGAAGCAGCCGAATAGGCTGCTTCATTTTTGTCTTTTATTCAAAAAATGTGCTGACAAGTTCGTTTACAAGTTTGCCATCGGCTTTTCCTTTGACCTTCGGCATCAGCTCTTTCATGATCTTTCCCTTGTCTTTTGCAGTCGGATGATCCAGACCCATATCAGAGAGAACAGAGGCGATGACAGATCTGATCTCCTCTTCTCCCATCATCTTCGGGGCAAATTCTTCAAGAACCGCGATCCGTGCCCGGCATTCTTCAATGATTTCGGTACGGTCTTCCGGGGTCATCTCCAGAGTCTCTTTTGTCTGTTTGATCTCCTTTAAGACAACCTGTACTTCCTCTTCCTCAGTCAGATCTTCCCGCTTGTCGATTGCTTTATTTTTCAGAGCGGCAAGAAGAGAAGACAGAGTTTCTTTTCTTGCCTTGTCGCCGGCCTTCATGGCAGCGACCATTTCTTTTCTTACATCATCGATTTTACTCATAGTCTTATGGACCTCCTAAACGTTTTTCTCTATTTTACTATCTCTTAAGAAAAAGTGCAAACAGAATAAAAATTTTCCTTTTGCAGATACTAGCCTTATGTGAAAGCCGGAAAAAGGCGGCTGATTTGTGAAATGGAGGGAACTTTACAGAAATGAAAGCGACGGGAATTGTGCGAAGAATCGACGATCTTGGAAGGGTGGTTGTTCCAAAAGAAATACGCAGAACACTGGGAATCCGCGAGGGGACTCCGCTGGAAATCTTTACGGGCCAGGACGGCGAGGTTATTCTGAAGAAGTATTCTCCGCTTGGAGAAATATATACATTTGCGCAGAACTATGCAGAGAGTCTGGCGCAGGCATCGGGAATGCTTTCCTGCATTACGGATATGGAAAAGGTGATTGCTGCTTCCGGAGCAGGGAGAAAGGATGTAGCAGAACAGGAGGTATCAGAGGAGTTTGTCTGTCTTCTGGAAGAACGGAGAGCGGTATCCATAAGCCGCAACGGGGGATCCGGTATCAATTTTCTGAAAGAAAAGATGGTGGACTATGGAGAAATTTTTGTCTGTCCGGTGCTGGCAGGAGGCGATGTGATCGGATCAGTTCTTTTTGTCAGACCGGAGCGGCAAAAAGGCATTTCCGAAGAAATCTGTCAGAAACTGGCTCAGTGCGCGGCTGCATTTCTTGGGAGTCAGATGGAAACGTAGTCATAAAGAGAAAATCCGCATCATACAATAGTCTTAGAAAAACGGGACAAGGGGGATGCGATGAGAGTAAAAGGACAAAAATCGGGGGTCATGCGGATCTTTCAGGCACTTCTGGTATCCTACATCGTTACGGGAATCCTGCTTCTGGTGCTGGCGGTGCTGCTTTATAAGCTGAATCTGGATAAAGGAAAAGTGACGGCAGGAATTACCGGTATCTATGTTGTGTCCGCGTTTGCGGGAGGTTTTCTGATCGGGAAGCTGCAGAAAGTACGGAAATTTATCTGGGGACTGATTCTTGGAATGCTATATTTTCTGCTCCTGGTACTGGTGTCCGTTGGTGTATATCACACCCTTCAGGGCGATACGATGCAGATTGTGACAACGCTGATACTGTGCGCGGCAGGAGGAATGCTTGGCGGAATGCTGTCGTAAACGAAAAAAAGGCTTTAAAAAAGAAACCGCCTATGATATAATAATTTCTAGCAAAATGCATAAGGAGGAAATCAGGATGAAACACATTAAAACATTAAATACACAGACTTTAAACAACACAATGAAAAAAGGCGGATGCGGAGAATGCCAGACATCCTGCCAGTCAGCATGCAAGACTTCCTGCACAGTAGGAAACCAGACCTGCGAACAGAAGAAATAGGCAGACAGGACTTATAAGTGAAATTACAGGACAGCGGCTATTTGGTCGCTGTCTCTTGATGTCTACAGAAAAAAGAGAAAGGGGTACACAAAGTGATCCATCAGTACCAGAATAATGGATATAATATCGTTCTGGATGTTAACAGCGGATGTGTCCATGTCGTAGATCAGATGGGATACGATCTGATCGCAGCACTGACCGCGATGAATCCGGAGCAGACAGCCGATACCATCCGGGAGGGTGAGACAAAGGAAAAAATCAAAAAACAGTATCAGGAGAAATATAATCCGCAGGAGATTGACGAGGTGCTCGATGATCTCGCTGAACTTGCGGAGGCAGGACAGCTCTTCGCACCGGATACTCATGAGTCCTGTATACAGGATGTCATGAAAAGAAAGACAGTAGTAAAGGCGCTCTGTCTCCATATTGCCCATGACTGCAATCTGGCGTGCAAATACTGTTTTGCCGAGGAGGGCGAATATCATGGAAGACGTGCGATGATGTCCTATGAAGTAGGGAAAAAGGCGCTGGATTTCCTGATCGCAAATTCCGGAAGCAGAAGAAACCTGGAAGTAGACTTCTTCGGCGGGGAGCCGCTGATGAACTGGCAGGTTGTCAAAGATCTTGTGGCATATGGAAGAGAGCAGGAGAAGATTCACGATAAACATTTCCGTTTTACTGTTACGACGAACGGCGTACTGCTGAATGATGAAATTCAGGAGTTTATCAACAAGGAGATGGACAATGTCGTGCTGAGCCTGGACGGAAGAAGGGAAGTCAATGACCGGATGCGTCCGTTCCGGAATGGAAAAGGAAGCTACGATCTGATTGTTCCAAAGTTCCAGAAACTTGCCGAGAGCAGAAACCAGCATAAATACTATGTGCGCGGTACATTTACGAGACAGAACCTGGATTTTTCAGAGGATGTGCGCCATTTTGTAGATCTCGGATTTCAGCAGATGTCCATCGAGCCGGTTGTCGGTGATGATACAGACCCGTACGCAATCAGGGAGGAAGACCTGCCTCAGATTTTTGAGGAGTATGATAAACTCGCAAAATATATGATTCAGAGAGAAAAAGAAGGAAATGGATTTAATTTCTTCCATTTTATGATCGACCTGGAAGGCGGACCGTGCCTTGCGAAACGGTTGTCAGGATGCGGTTCGGGAACCGAATATCTGGCTGTAACACCGTGGGGAGACCTCTATCCTTGTCATCAGTTTGTAGGAGATGAGGATTTCCTGATGGGAAATGTAGATGAGGGTATTACAAAGCCTGAGATTGCGGACGCATTCCGGTGCTGTAATGTCTACTCAAAAGAAAAATGTAAAAACTGCTTTGCGAAGTTCTACTGCAGCGGCGGATGTATGGCGAATGCATACCATTTTGAGGGAAATCTGAATGATGCATATGACATCGGATGCGAGATGGAAAGAAAACGTGTGGAATGCGCCATCATGATCAAAGCGGCGCTGGCGGACAACTCCGGAGAGAGCGAAGAAGCTTAGAGAAGGGGATGTAAAGTGTGAAGAAAAGCAGAGGGATTGCAGGATTGATTGTGACAGTCCTTATAATCGGACTGCTGGTATATACGACAGCCATCGGATGGGGCCGTTCCCAAAGCGGTGCCATGGAAAACATCAAACTCGGGCTGGATCTGGCCGGCGGGGTCAGCATTACCTATCAGGCAAAAGAGGAAAACCCGTCGCCGGAAGAGATGCGGGACACCATCTACAAACTGCAGAAGAGAGTAGAAGCATACAGTACGGAAGCGAATGTATACCAGGAGGGAGACAATCGTATCAGCATTTCCATTCCGGGAGTGTCGGATGCCAATGAGATTCTGGAAGAGCTTGGACAGCCGGGATCGCTGGAATTTCAGACAGCAGATGGCGAGACGGTTCTGACAGGAAGCGACATTAAAACCGCAAAGGCGATGAGCGGTCAGAACCAGACGACAGGAGCAAATGAATATACGGTAGAGCTTCAGTTAAATGAGCAGGGAAAAGAAAAGTTTACCGAGGCGACAGAGAAGAATGTCGGAAAGGAAATTTCCATTATCTATGACGGCGAGGTAATCAGCTCCCCGACTGTGAATGAAGCTATTACTGTGGATACCGCTTATATTGACGGAATGGCAAGTTATGAAGAAGCCGAAGAGCTTGCTTCCGCAATCCGGATCGGCGGTCTTTCCCTGGAACTGGAAGAGCTCAACTCACAGGTGCAGGGAGCCCAGCTTGGCGGGGAGGCAATCAGCACAAGTCTTCTGGCAGGAGCAGTCGGACTTGCGGCAGTCATCCTTTTTATGATTGCTGTTTATCTGCTTCCGGGACTTGCTGCAGGGCTTGCACTTCTGATCTATACCGGACTGGTGCTGGTGCTGTTGAACGCATTTGACATCACTCTTTCCCTTCCGGGAATTGCCGGAATCATTTTGTCCATTGGAATGGCTGTGGATGCAAACGTCATTATCTTTGCAAGGGTGAGGGAAGAAATCGCGTCCGGAAAGAGTGTGCAGAACGCGCTGAAGAGCGGATTTCACAAGGCACTTTCCGCAATCATTGACGGAAATGTCACGACGCTGATTGCAGCAGCGGTACTCTGGTTTCGGGGATCGGGAACGGTCAAAGGATTTGCGCAGACACTGGCTCTTGGCATCGTCGTTTCCATGTTTACCGCGCTGGTAATTACACGGATGATCATCAATTCGTTCTATGCGGTGGGAATCCGGAACGAGAAGTTCTATGCAAAGAAAATGAAGGAAAGAAAGCCGGTAGACTTCCTTGGAAAGAGAAAGATCTGCTTTGCTGTTTCCCTGCTTGTGATCCTTGCCGGATTTGCCGTGATGGGATATCATCATGTGAAAGAAAACGGTATGCTGGCCTACAGTCTGGAATTCCGGGGAGGAACATCCACGACAGTGGATTTTCAGAAAGATTATTCGATTTCGCAAATTGAATCCCGGATTGTTCCGGTGGTTGAGAAAGCATCCGGAGACTCGGAAGTACAGACACAGAAGGTAAAAGGAAGCACTGAGATTGTCATCCGGACGAAAGCCCTTGATCTTGACCAGAGGGAGGCATTAAATCAGGCACTGGCTGATGAGTTCCAGGTGTCGGATTCGGACATTACCTATTCCAGCATCAGTTCTACGATCAGTGCGGAGATGAGGCAGGATGCGGTCGTTGCGGTGATTATCTCCACAGTCTGCATGCTTCTTTATATCTGGTTCCGGTTTAAGGACATCCGGTTTGCCACAAGCGCGGTGACGGCCCTGATTCATGACGTCCTCGTCGTGCTTGCCTTTTACGCCGTATCCCGTATTACAGTCGGAAGTACCTTTATTGCGTGCATGCTGACAATTGTAGGATATTCGATCAATGCAACCATTGTAATATTTGACCGGATCCGGGAGGAGCTGAAAGCGCGGAGGAAGAAAGAACCACTTGCCGAACTTGTAAACAGATGTATCACAATGACGCTGACAAGAAGCATCTATACTTCTCTGACGACGTTTATTATGGTGTTTGCGCTCTTTGTTTTTGGTGTCACATCAGTCAGAGAATTTGCACTGCCTCTGATGGTCGGTATCGTGTGCGGTGCATATTCTTCCGTATGTATCACGGGAGCACTCTGGTACGTTATGAAGACAAGAACCGGAAAGAAGAAATAAAACATGAAAAGGATGCAGCAGGATGGAAAGTATGGATCTTGCGGCATCCTTTTGCTTTTTTGGAGGAATACAATCGATGAAAAACTGGGTACTGCTTAGAAAGGGAGGAAATTTTACAGAGCTGGGGAAACGGTTTGGGATCCGGCCGAGAACAGCGGCGCTGATCCGCAACCGGGATATTATCGGAGAGGAGGCTTTTGACCGTTATCTGAATGGAACCATCGCGGATCTGTATGATGGAATGCTTATGAAAGATATGGATAAGGCGGTGGATCTTCTGAAGGAAAAGATTGTGGAGAAACAGAGTATCCGCATTATCGGAGATTATGACATTGACGGAGTCAATGCTACATATATTCTTCTGGAGGGGTTGAAAGGACTGGGCGCAGAAGTGGATTATGACATCCCGGATCGTGTCAGGGACGGATACGGGTTAAATATTGATCTGATTGACCGTGCGCTGGATGACAATATTGATACGATTGTGACATGTGACAACGGAATCGCAGCGCGCGAAGAGATCGCGTATGGGAAAAGTATGGGAATGGCTGTCGTTGTAACAGACCATCATGAAGTGCCGTATGAAGAATACGAAGACGGTACACGCGGCTACCTGATTCCGCCTGCCGACGCGGTGGTGGATATCAAAAGAGAGGACTGCCTGTACCCGTTCAAAGGACTGTGCGGAGCAGCTGTGGCCTACAAGCTGGTCGAGGCGCTTTACAATGCCATGGGAAGAGATCCGGAAGATGTGGATTATCTGATGGAAAATGTAGCCATCGCGACGGTAGGAGACGTTATGGATCTGACCGACGAAAACCGGATTTTTGTAAAACAGGGGCTGGAAATGCTGAAGAGAACGAAAAATCCGGGACTTGCCGCGCTGATGGAATGTACCGGAGTCCATACGGACCGGCTGTCTGCCTATCATATCGGCTTTGTGATCGGACCGTGCATCAATGCCGGGGGGCGTCTGGATACAGCCAGACGGGCACTGGAGCTTCTGTGCGCAAAGACAAAAAAAGAAGCGGATCTTCTGGCGGGAGATCTGAAAGCTCTCAATGACAGCCGGAAGAATCTGACAGAGGAAGCAGTGAAAGAGGCGGTGGTCCAGGTGGAGACAACCGGATTAAAGGAGGATAAAGTACTTGTGGTGTATCTGCCAAAATGTCATGAAAGCATAGCGGGAATTGTGGCAGGACGTCTGCGGGAGCGGTACTACAAACCGGTGTTTGTCCTGACAAAGGCAGAAGAAGGAGCAAAAGGCTCCGGGCGGTCGATTGAAACCTACCATATGTACGATGAGCTGAGCAGATGCAAAGATCTTCTGACACGTTTCGGCGGACATCGTCTGGCAGCGGGGCTTTCGCTCCCGGAAGAAAAAATTCTGTCTCTTCGGAAAAAACTGAACGAAAATACGACAATGACGGAAGAAGACCTGACGGAGAAAGTTGTGATCGACATGCAGCTTCCTCTGTGTGAGATTACCGAGGATTTTGTGCAGGAACTTTCTCTTCTGGAGCCGTTTGGAAAAGGAAATACGAAACCGGTGTTTGCCCGGAGAAAGCTGCTTTTTCGGCGGGGACGGGTTATCGGAAAGCATCAAAATGTGTTGAAACTGGAAGTAGAAGATGCGGACCACACCACTATGGATGCCATCTTTTTTGGTGATCTGGAGACCTTCTTTTCCTGTCTGTCACAGAAGTACGGACCGGATGCAAAAGACCATCTTTTATATGGAAGAGGAAATCCGATTTTGATGGATGTTACTTACTATCCGGGAATCAACGATTACATGGGAAGAAGGACGCTTCAGATTACAATTCTCGATTATCGGTAATACTGATAAGAAAAAAGGCAGGATTACGCGAAAAACCTGTAGAATGCTCTGCTTTACACATTCTGGAAATAATGATATACTAAAGGATATATTCCAAAAAACGACATAATATTTGAGAGTAAAGCAGTGAAGAAACAGGTAAAGGAGGGGAATGATATGGCAGAAAAAATCAGACCGGAAGAAGTTACGACAGAAGTCCGCCAGGGGATGCGGATTGTGGACGGCCATGCTGTAAAAGAGCCTGAGGACTATCAGGACCCGGATGAGCTGTACCGTTATCTGATCGGGCATATCCATAAATATCACCCGTCAGCAGATGTTTCGCTGATTGAAAAAGCATATCAGCTGGCGAGCAAGGCCCATGCAAATCAGTTCCGAAAATCCGGAGAGGCATATATCATTCATCCTCTTTGGGTAGGCATTATTCTGGCACAGCTTGAAATGGACAAGGAAACGATTGCGGCCGGCATTCTGCATGATGTGGTAGAAGATACCGAGGTTACAAAAGAGGATATTGAAAAAGAATTCGGAGAGGAAGTAGCGCTTCTTGTGGATGGTGTTACAAAGCTGGGACAGCTTTCCTACTCTTCGGATAAGCTTGAAATGCAGGCGGAGAATTTAAGAAAGATGTTTCTCGCCATGGCAAAGGATATCCGTGTCATCATTATCAAGCTTGCCGACCGCCTTCATAATATGCGCACGCTGCAGTTTATGAAGCCGGAGAAGCAGAAGGAAAAAGCGAAAGAGACGATGGACATCTATTCTCCGATCGCCCAGAGACTCGGTATTTCCAAAGTGAAGACAGAGCTGGATGACCTTGCGCTTAAGTATCTCCATCCGGAGATTTTCTATGACCTGGTGCAGCAGATTAATGAGAGAAAGACCGAGCGGGAAGAGTTTGTGGCTCAGATTGTAAGGGAAGTCTCACAGCATATGGAAAATGCCCATATCAGGGCGGAAGTCAATGGAAGAGTCAAGCATTTCTTCAGTATCTACAAAAAGATGGTTAATCAGGATAAGACGGTAGACCAGATTTACGATCTTTTTGCAGTACGGATTATTGTTGACACGGTGAAAGACTGTTACGCGGCCCTCGGCGTGATCCATGAGATGTATACACCGGTACCTGGCAGGTTTAAAGATTACATTGCCATGCCGAAGCCGAATATGTATCAGTCACTTCACACGACGCTGATGAGTTCCGTCGGACAGCCGTTTGAGATTCAGATCCGTACAAAGGAGATGCACAAGACGGCCGAATACGGAATCGCAGCCCACTGGAAATACAAAGAGTCCAATGACGGAAAGAAGAATATCAAGGCTCAGGAAGAAGAAAAGTTAAGCTGGCTCCGCCAGATCCTCGACTGGCAGAAAGACATGTCGGATAACCGGGAGTTTTTGAATCTGATCAAAGGAGACCTGGATCTGTTCGCGGAAGATGTGTACTGCTTCACCCCGAACGGAGATGTCAAAAATCTTCCGAACGGTTCCACGCCGATCGATTTTGCATACGCGATCCACAGTGCGGTGGGAAATAAAATGGTCGGTGCAAGAGTCAACGGAAAACTTGTCAAAGTAGACTACAAGATTCAGAACGGCGACCGCATCGAGATTCTGACTTCTCAGAATTCCAAGGGACCGAGCCGCGACTGGCTGAATATTGTCAAGAGCACGCAGGCTAAGAACAAGATCAACCAGTGGTTCAAAAAGCAGTTTAAAGAAGAAAATATTGTCAAAGGAAAAGAAATGCTGATTTCCTACTGCAAGGCCAAAGGCTATGAGCAGGGTAATCTGATGAAACCGAAATATCAGCAGATCGTGCAGCAGAAATACGGCTTCAAGGACTGGGATTCCGTCCTTGCGGCAATCGGACACGGCGGACTGAAAGAAGGTCAGATTGTTAACCGTCTTGCAGAAGAATATAACAAAGACCACAGACAGGAGATTACGGATGAGGCTGTACTTGAAAAGGTAGCAGAGGCATCGAAGAACGTGGTACACATCGCAAAATCGAAAAGCGGTGTCATTGTCAAAGGAATCGATGACATGGCGGTGCGCTTTTCCAGATGCTGTAATCCGCTTCCGGGCGATGAGATCGTAGGATTTGTAACCAGAGGAAGGGGTCTTACGATTCACAGGACAGACTGTATCAATGTCCTTCATCTGACAGAGAGAGAGAGAGCAAGACTCATTCCGGTAGAATGGGAGGCCGATGCTGCGGAAACTTCCGAAGGCAAATATTTTGCGGAAATCAAAATGTTTGTGGAAGATAAGCCGGGTATGCTGATGGAGATTTCCAAAGTCTTTACCGAGGCGGAGATCGATATCAAGACGATGAATGTGCGCACAAGCAAGAAGGGCGTATCTACCGTGGAGATGGGATTTGTTGTAAGAGGAAAAGAAGAGATGGGACGCCTTGTAGGCAAGCTCAGACAGATTGAAAATGTAATTGATATAGAAAGGACGACGGGCTAAAGAAAGGCCGGGGCAAAAAAAGATGAAGATTCAGACATTTGTAACAGGCATTATCGGGACAAATACCTACGTTTTATACGATGAAAACACAAAAGAGGCCGTGCTGGTCGATCCGGCAGCATGTCCGAAAAAGCTGATGAACTTTATTCAGGAGGAGGGCCTTGACATGAAGGCTGTTCTCCTGACCCACGGACATTTTGACCATATTATGGGAATCCAGGATTTCCGGAAGGTCTATGATGTGCCGGTTTACGCAGGGGAGAGGGAAGCGGCGCTTTTACAGGATGCCCACTGGAATCAGTCCGATATCTATACGAACGGATACACGTTTTCCGATGCGGTCTATGTAAAAGACGGAGAAATGCTCCACATCGCCGGTTTTGACATTCAGGTGTTCTTTACGCCGGGCCATACGCCGGGCGGAGTCTGCTATTATCTGGCGGATGAGGGAATTCTCTTCAGCGGGGATACTCTGTTCCACCATTCTGTAGGACGCACGGATTTTGAGGGAGGAAGCATGTCAGATCTGGTACGCGGGATTGAGGAAAAGCTCCTCTGTCTTCCGGATGAGACGAAAGTCCTGCCTGGTCATATGGATGCGACCACCATCGGAGAAGAGAAAAAATACAATCCGTTTTTGAGAAAATAAAACGCGGGAGAGACTATGATGAAGCTGACATGTAATGATACTTTATACACATATGATGCGTATCATCTGTTGAAAGCTTTTTATCCGGACGAAGAAATCGAACAGCAGGTTAATGAAGAGCAAGAGTCACAGGTCAGGATCGAGACAGACCGTGATTCTTGTTTTTGTGTCAGCCTGGCCGGAGAAAAAGGTGAAATCGGGCAGATGGACAGAAGCAGGAGAAAGCATCTGGTAGTAAGTGCACTTTATGAGAAACTGAGTAAAATGGCAGGAAAGAAACTGCCGTGGGGAAGTCTCACCGGGGTGCGGCCGACCAAAATGTTCATGCAGAAATTAGAAGAAGGAGTGCCGGATCAGGAGATTCTGAACTGGATTGAAAAGGAGCACTTTGTCTCGGAAGAGAAGGCGGAACTGGGACTGGCAATTGCAAAAAGGGAAAAGGAGCTGTTGTCCAGACTGGATTACGAGAATGGATACAGTCTCTATATCGGAATCCCGTTCTGCCCGACAACCTGTGCATATTGTTCCTTTACTTCTTACCCGATTGCGCAGTATCTTGATCGGATGGACGATTACCTGGATGCGCTCTGCCGGGAGCTTTCCTATATTGCAGATGTTTCCAAAGAGAAAAAACTCAATACGATCTATCTGGGAGGCGGGACGCCGACATCCCTTAGTGCATCCCGGCTTGACCGTCTGCTGACTCATCTGGAGCAGCAGTTTTCCTATGAACATCTTCTGGAGCTTACCGTGGAGGCCGGGCGGCCGGACAGCATCACAAGGGAGAAGCTGGAGGTTTTAAGAAACCACGGAATCAGCCGGATTTCAGTCAATCCTCAGACCATGCAGCAGAAGACACTGGATCTGGTAGGAAGAAGGCATACAGTGGAGGATGTGGTGCAGACGTTTCGTCTGGCCAGGGAACTCGGCTTTGAGAATATCAATATGGATCTGATTGCCGGACTGCCTGGGGAGGCGCCGGAAGATATGGAAGATACGCTGCGGCAGATCCGGGAGCTTCACCCGGACAGTCTGACGGTGCATGCCCTTGCCATCAAGCGGGCATCGAGACTGCGCCAGGAACAGAGAAGCGGAGAAGGCTTTACAGGTCACCTGCTTTCGGCAGAAGACCTGACGGCCATGATCGATGCGGCGTACCGGTGCGCGGAGGAGATGGGGCTTGTCCCGTACTATCTGTACCGCCAGAAAAATATGGCCGGAAATTTTGAGAATGTCGGATATGCAGAGGTTGACAAAGCGGGAATTTACAATATACTAATTATGGAGGAAAAACAGTCGATTATTGCGGCGGGAGCGGGTGCTTCCACGAAGATTGTCCTCCCGGAGGAAGTAGAGATGCCGGGCAGCAAAAAGAAAAAGATGACAAATCTGATCCGCATTGAAAATGTGAAAAATGTGGACGAGTACATTGCCCGGATTGACGAGATGATAGAGCGAAAAGGAGAATGGCTATGGCGTTAAAGAAAAAACCGGTCACCGGAATGAACGATATGCTCCCAAGAGAGATGGAAATCCGTGACTATGTGATACAGATGATCAAAGAGACATACCGCACATTTGGATTTTCTTCGATTGAAACTCCGTGTGTGGAACACATTGATAATCTTCTCAGCAAACAGGGAGGAGAAAATGAGCAGCTTATCTTCAAAATTTTAAAAAGAGGGGCGAAGCTGAATCTGGAGACAGCAAAGACAGAGGCGGATCTGGTGGACGGAGGACTCCGTTACGATCTGACACTGCCGCTTTCCAGATATTATGCAAATCACGCGAATGAACTGCCGTCTCCGTTTAAGGCACTGCAGATCGGAAATGTGTGGAGAGCAGACCGTCCGCAGAGAGGAAGATACCGCCAGTTCATGCAGTGCGATATCGACATCCTGGGCGAGCCGTCCAATCTTGCGGAGATCGAGCTGATCCTTGCCACAAGTACACTCCTCGGAAAACTGGATTTCAAGAACTTTACTATCCGGATCAATGACAGACAGATCTTAAAGGCAATGGCTGCTTTCAGTGGATTTGCTCCGGAAAGCTTTGACGAAGTATTCATCATTCTGGACAAGATGGACAAGATCGGTCTGGAAGGTGTGGAAAGCGAGTTAAAAGAAGCGGGATATGAAGCACAGGTTGTGGAGACTTACCTGACACTGTTCAAGGAAGTGACACGTGATGTGGAAGGTATCCGTTACCTGAAAGAGAAGCTTGATGGATTTCTGGATCCGGAAGTGGCAGACGGCCTGGAGACGATCATTTCCAGCGTGGAAGCGGTAAAAGAAGCGGAGTTCAAGATGAGCTTTGACCCGACACTTGTCAGGGGAATGTCCTACTACACCGGTACGATTTTTGAGATCTCCATGGATGAGTTCGGAGGATCAGTAGGCGGAGGCGGACGCTACGACAAGATGATCGGAAAGTTTACGGGACAGGATACGCCGGCATGTGGATTTTCCATCGGGTTCGAGCGGATTGTCCTGCTGCTTTTAGAAAGCGGCTATCAGGTTCCGACCAGGAAGGAAAAGAAAGCATTCCTGATTGAAAAAGGAATGCCGTCGGAAGGCATTACCCGAATCCTGGAGCTTGCGAAAGAAGAACGGGCAAAGGGATGTCAGGTTCTTGTTTCCAATATGAAGAAAAACAAGAAATTCCAGAAAGAGCAGCTTGCGCAGGACGGCTACACGGATGTGACAGAGTGCTTTGTACGGGAATTTGCGCCAAAGAGCGAAGAATAGAGCAAGAATAAATGGAGGAAGAGAAAATGGCAGAATCAATGAAAGGTCTGAAAAGAACCCACCGCTGCGCAGAACTTGGCACAGCGAATATCGGTGAGACCGTCACCGTCATGGGGTGGGTGCAGAAGAACAGAAATAAAGGCGGTATTATCTTTGTTGACTTAAGAGACCGCTCCGGGATCCTGCAGTTGATATTTGAGAACGGAAGTATCGATGAAGAAGGATTTGAAAAAGCAGGAAAGCTTAGAAGCGAGTTTGTCATTGCGGCAGTAGGAACCGTGGAGGCACGTTCCGGAGCTGTCAATGAAAATCTTGCTACAGGGGCCATCGAGATACGTGTGAAAGAGCTTCGGATCCTGTCCGAGTCCGAGACTCCGCCGTTTCCGATTGAGGAAGACAGCAAGACAAAGGAAGAACTGCGTCTGAAATACCGGTTCCTGGACTTAAGAAGACCGGATATGCAGCGGAATCTCCGCATGAGAAGCCAGATCGCCACACTGACGAGACAGTTCCTGGCAGATGAAGGATTCCTTGAAATCGAGACACCGACACTGGTAAAGAGTACACCGGAAGGAGCAAGAGACTATCTGGTACCAAGTCGTGTACATCCGGGAAGCTTTTATGCGCTGCCGCAGTCTCCTCAGACATTAAAGCAGTTGCTGATGTGCTCCGGATGCGACCGCTATTTCCAGCTTGCAAGATGCTACCGGGACGAAGATCTCCGTGCAGACCGCCAGCCGGAATTTACACAGATCGACATGGAGCTTTCCTTTGTTGATGTAGATGATGTTCTGGAAGTCAACGAGCGTCTCCTTGCTTATTTGTTTAAAGAAGTTCTGGATGTGGATGTAAAGCTTCCGATCCAGAGAATGACATGGCAGGATGCAATGGACCGCTACGGTTCCGACAAGCCGGACACCCGTTTCGGAATGGAGCTTGTCAATGTCAGCGAGATCGTAAAGGACTGCGGATTCGGCGTCTTTACCGGAGCTCTGGAGCAGGGCGGAAGCGTCCGCGGAATCAATGCCAAAGAACAGGGTGCAATGCCGCGTAAAAAGATTGATAAGCTTGTAGAATTTGCAAAAGGATATGGTGCAAAAGGACTTGCATATATTGCGATTCAGGAAGATGGAAGCGTGAAATCCTCCTTTGCAAAATTCATGACAGAAGAGGAAATGGCTTCCCTGATCCAGGCAATGGACGGACAGCCGGGAGACCTTCTGCTCTTTGCGGCTGACAAGAATAAGATTGTATGGGATGTACTTGGAAATCTCCGTCTTGAAATTGCAAGACAGCTGGATCTTCTGGACAAGAGCCAGTACAATTTCCTCTGGGTAACAGAGTTCCCGCTGCTTGAGTGGAATGAAGACGAGAACCGTTTCGTGGCAATGCACCATCCGTTTACCATGCCGATGGAGGAGGATCTTCAGTATCTGGACAGTGATCCGGGAAGAGTGCGCGCGAAAGCATACGATATTGTATTAAATGGAACCGAGCTCGGCGGAGGAAGTGTCCGAATCCACCAGAATGACATCCAGACAAAGATGTTTGAAGTGATCGGATTTACAAAAGAAGAGGCCGAAGAGCAGTTCGGATTCCTTCTGAATGCGTTCAAGTACGGGGTACCGCCTCATGCAGGACTTGCCTACGGACTGGACCGTCTTGTCATGCTCATGGCGAAAGAAGACAGCATCCGTGATGTCATTGCATTCCCGAAGGTGAAAGATGCATCAGACATGATGCTGGAGGCACCGTCTGAAGTAGCAGTAAAACAGCTGGAAGAGCTGGGAATCGGTGTCATCAGAAAAGAAGAGGCGGAAGCGGAAACAGAAGAGTAATTTCGTGAGAAAGAAGAAAAAAGGGTGTTGTGGGAAACTGCAGCATCCTTTTCAATTAACAGAAAACTTTGACCTTTGTTCTGAGAGTATCTGGCATACAGGTTTCAGGGATACGGCTGTCTGAGAAAAGAAAAAACACGATTCATTTGAATCGTGTTTTAAGAGCGACAGACGGGGCTCGAACCCGCGACCCCAACCTTGGCAAGGTTGTACTCTACCAACTGAGCCACTGTCGCATGAATATCAAATTTTGAAAAAGAAGAGCGACAGACGGGGCTCGAACCCGCGACCCCGACCTTGGCAAGGTCGTACTCTACCAACTGAGCCACTGTCGCTTAATGTTTGTTGTTCACTCGGAACAAAATGTATGATACTATAAAAGAAAAGAAATGTCAACATGTTTTTTAAAAAATTTTAAATAGAATTTACAAAGAACCGGGGGTGTCAAAATGGAGCAGAACAGTACAAAAACAGTATGGAATGAAAGACGGATGGACGGAATCGATCTGAGTGGTAAAATCCTGGAATGGGGAGATTTTACCGCCGTCAGTTTCCGGAATGCCGACTTTACAGGGTGCAGGCTTTCTAATTCAAGATTTCGGGACTGTGATCTGGAAGGAGCAAAATTTTGCGGGGCAGATTTGCAAGGGGCGGACCTTCGGGGATGCAGTCTTAAAAATGCAGACTTCCGGGGTGCGGATATCCGGCTTTCAACACTGGAAAATGCAGACCTGACCGGGGCGCGCATGGATGAGACAACCGTGGGGTATCCTATGCGCTGCCCGGAGAAAGGAGCGTTTGTAGCATACAAGAAATGTGTGTATGACCGGATTGTACAGCTCCTTGTTCCGGCAGATGCAAAGCGGAGCTCGGCCACAGGTCCGACATGCCGGTGTGATAAGGCAAAAGTACTGACAATCAGAAACTTTGACGGCACAAGGGAATTTGATGAGGCATGGTCGCTGGTGGATGAAAACTTCGTCTACCGGAAAGGGGAGTGGGTATACGCTGACTCTTTTACAGAAGACCGGTGGAAAGACTCCACTCATGGGATCCATTTCTGGATGACGAGAGAGGAGGCAATGGCATACTGAGAAATCTCTTTACGATCAGAAGACTTCGTGCTATAATCAGAGACGAAATGAACAGGCAGAGTAGAAATATGTGCGTTAAGTGCCATTCGGACGGGGAGTTGCCGGTGGACGAAAAGAAATTTCTTGCGGTACATATTTCGCATCCCGCTGCTGCACATAGACAGAGACTGATATACCTGCTGTGCGTGGCAAAAGGACTACTGCAAAGGAGGTATATTTTTATGGAAAAATGCAAGAAACTACGAGACATGTTCCGGGAATCAGCCCGTGAACTCAAAGACAGCCATACCATGGTTGTCATAGCGATGCTTCTGGCACTCGCTGTGGTGCTGGGATTTTTTGGAACCGTGCAGGTGACGGACTTTCTGAAGATCGGATTTTCCTTCCTGCCAAATGAACTGGCAGCAATGCTGTTTGGACCGTCTGTGGGCGGTATTGTTGCGGGAACGGCGGATATTCTGAAGTATCTGGTAAAGCCGACGGGAGCCTTTTTCCCGGGATTTACCATCAGTGCCGTGGCGGGCGGCATCCTCTATGGAATGGTTCTGTACCGGAAGCCGCTTTCCGTGGGGCGGATTGTATTTGCGAAAGTACTTGTCGCAGTTCTGGTCAACACCTGTCTGAACACGTACTGGCTTACTGTCATGTACGGAAGTTCCTTTGCGGCGCTGCTTCCGGCAAGACTTCTGAAACAGATGGTGATGGTGCCGGTGGAGACGGTGCTGTTTTATCTCGTAGTACGGACATTATCCAGAGCAAAAGTATTTGCATTGATGAAATCAAATTAAAATGGAGAAAAACGGAGGTAGCAATATGAGTTATGCGGATCAGGTATTTGTCAGCATGTGCAGAGACATTATCGATCACGGCACAAGTACAGAAGGAGAAAAGGTGCGGCCAAAGTGGGAAGACGGAACACCTGCCTATACGATCAAGAAGTTTGCGGTTGTAAACCGGTATGATCTTGCGAAAGAATTTCCGGCACTGACCCTTCGGAAAACAGGGATCAAGAGCTGTACCGATGAGATGCTCTGGATCTGGCAGCGCAAATCCAACAACATCCATGACCTGAAACCTCATATCTGGGACAGCTGGGCAGATGAAGACGGATCCATCGGAAAGGCGTACGGATATCAGATGGGAGTGAAACATCAGTATAAGGAAGGAATGATGGATCAGGTAGACCGTGTTATCTATGATCTGAAGCACAATCCGTACAGCAGGCGGATTCTGACCAACATCTATGTTCATCAGGATCTGCATGAAATGAATCTGTATCCGTGTGCATACAGCATGACCTTCAACGTGACGAAGCGTCCGGACAGTGAAAAACTGGTGCTGAACGGAATCCTGAACCAGCGTTCCCAGGACGTGCTGGCGGCAAACAACTGGAATGTCTGTCAGTATGCGGTGCTGATGCATATGATGGCGCAGGTTTGTGACATGCAGGTGGGCGAGTTTGTTCATGTGATCGCGGATGCGCACATTTATGACCGTCACATTCCGCTTGTGGAGGAGCTGATTTCAAGAGAGCAGCACGAAGCGCCTAAATTCTGGCTGAACCCGGATGTAAAAGATTTCTATGACTTTACGCCGGATGACGTCCGTCTGGATGATTATGCGACAGGACCGCAGATTAAAAATATTCCGATTGCGGTATAAAGAAGAGGAGGCACACAGATGAATCTGATTGTGAATGTAGACAAAAACTGGGCTATCGGGAATAAAAACAAGCTGCTTGTCAGCATCCCGGCAGATATGAAGTTTTTCCGGGAGACAACAACAGGAAACGTGGTTGTTATGGGCAGAAAGACACTGGAAAGCTTTCCTGGCGGACAGCCGTTGAAGAACAGAACGAATATCGTCCTTACAAGAGACGCGCATTATCAGGTAAAAGGAGCAGTTGTAGTACACAGTCTGGAGGAACTTCTGGAGGAACTGAAGCAGTATCCGGATGAGAGTATCTATGTGATCGGAGGGGAGAGCGTTTACCGGATGATGCTCCCGTACTGTACCGAGGCTTATGTGACAAAGACGGACCATGCCTATGACGCGGATACATATTTCCCGAATCTGGATGAAGAGGAAGACTGGATCCTGGAAGGAGAGTCTGACGAGCAGACATATTTTGATCTGGAATACATATTTACAAGATACAGAAAAAGAACTACAAAAGACTGATGCCGGAGAAAAAGCTTGACAACAGATATCCCCACCCCGTATAATGTCAATAATTACTTTAACGAGACAGAGAAATGTAGTGAGTGGGAGGAGTACCTCCCGGCCGGATGCAAAGAGAGAAGGCGGGTGGTGGAAGTCTTCGTGACGGCGGGTGGGAACTGGCCCATGAACAGCGGACTGAAAAGGTCTTATCCGATGCAGGAAGTAAGATGTGATTAGGCTCCGACGTTGTTCCAGCGTTATCGGGAAACAGTATGAAAGTACTGGTTGAGTGCAGAGAAATTCTGAAGTTAGGTGGTATCACGGAGTTATTCGCCCTAAGCAAAGGCTTAGGGCGTTTTTTTCTACAGGAAGTCTTTTCGGATGCCCTGGAGAATAAAATTTCCGTACAGATGCAGGGAAGAATAGAGAGCCTTGACAAGGAGAAGGAAAAGGAGGAAACGGCATGAGGAAAATCAGTGGAAACAAGCTTCTTGTAAAAGCATTAAAAGAAGAAGGTGTGGATACGCTCTTTGGTTATCCGGGGGCATGTACGATTGATATCAGCGATGAGCTTTATAAACAGGGAGATATCAAGATCATTCTCCCAAGACACGAGCAGGCACTGGTTCACGAGGCGGATGCTTACGCAAGATCAACGGGCAAGGTCGGGGTCTGCCTTGTAACAAGCGGACCCGGAGCGACGAACCTGGTAACCGGTCTTGCCACGGCAAACTATGACAGTGTGCCGCTTGTATGTTTTACAGGACAGGTGGCGCGGCATCTGATTGGAAATGACGCATTCCAGGAGGTCGACATTGTAGGAATTACAAGAAGCATCACCAAATACGGAGTGACGGTACATAGAAGAGAAGATCTGGGAAGAATTATAAAAGAAGCGTTCTACATCGCAAGAAGCGGGAAACCGGGACCTGTTCTCGTAGATCTTCCGAAAGACGTGATGGGCGAGCTTGGCTCTCCGGAATATCCGTCAGAGGTCAATATCCGCGGCTATAAGCCAAACACCAGCGTTCACGTCGGCCAGTTAAAACGCGCGGTCAAGCTGTTAAACCACGCGAAGAGACCGCTGTTTCTTGCAGGAGGCGGAGTGAATATTGCGGAAGCCAATGAAGCCTTTACAAGACTGGTGGAAAAGACGAAAATTCCGGTGGTCACAACGGTAATGGGAAGAGGCGCTGTTCCGACGAATCATCCGTATTATGTGGCAAACCTTGGTATGCACGGAGCCTACGCAGCCAATATGGCGGTGGAAGAGTGCGATGTGCTGTTTTCCATCGGTACAAGATTCAATGACCGGATCACAGGAAAGCTGCACGCGTTTGCGCCGAACGCAAAGATTGTACATATCGATATTGATACGGCGTCCATCTCCAAGAATATCCATGTGGATGTGCCGATTGTAGCGGACGCAAAGGAAGCAATCGAAAAGATGCTGGAGTACGCGGAAGAGAAGGATACAAAAGAGTGGATGGAGAAAATTCAGGGCTGGGAGCAGGAACACCCGCTTCAGATGAAAAAGAGGGGAAATGTCATGCTTCCGCAGGATATTATCGAGGGAATCAATCATGTTTTTGATGAAGGAATCATTGTGACGGATGTAGGACAGCATCAGATGTTCGCGGCACAGTATGCGGAGATTACGCCGAAGAAACGCCTTCTGATGTCGGGAGGACTTGGCACGATGGGATATGGATTCCCGGGAGGAATCGGAGCAAAGATCGGCAATCCGGATAAACCGGTGATCGTTATTTCCGGTGATGGAGGCATGCAGATGAATATTCAGGAATTTGCCACAGCGGTTCTCGAAGAGCTGCCGATTATTATCTGTGTTCTGAATAATACCTACCTTGGAATGGTGCGTCAGTGGCAGAAGCTGTTTTACGGCAAACGCTACGCCATGACCAATCTTCTTGCAGGGGCTGCTCTGCGCCGCGGGGATGAAAAGCTGCCGGAATATACACCGGACTTTGTGAAACTTGCGGAAAGCTACGGGGCAAAGGGAATGCGTGTGGAGAAGAAAGAGGATATCGAGGCGGCACTTCTGGAAGCCTCAAAAGAGACGAAGGTACCGACACTGATCGAATTCATCATCGATCCGGAAGAAGTGGTCTACCCGATGGTGAAGCCAAACGGTACGCTCCATGAGATGCTGATGGACTGCTAGAGAAGGAGGAAATGGAAATGAATGGAATGTTGAAAAAAAGATGGATCTCTCTTTATGTGGAAAATCAGATTGGTGTGCTTTCCAAGATTTCCGGGTTGTTTTCGGCAAAATGCTATAATCTGGAAAGTCTGACGGTGGGACGGACAGAAGACCCGACGATTTCCAGAATGACGATCGAAACGCATTGTGATGAGGAGACTTTTGAACAGATTAAAAAACAGCTGAACCGGATGGTGGAAGTGATCAAGGTCATCGATTTTACGGATCTTTCAGTCTGTATGAAGGAGATCCTGTATGTCAAAGTGAAAAAATGCAGTCTGGAGGAAAAGACAGAGCTTTTCCAGATTGCCGAGACCTTCAAGGCGGAAGTGATCGATTACGGGAAAGACAGTATGCTGCTTGAATTTTTGCAGACGGCCACCAAAAATGATGCGGTTGTCAAGCTTTTGAAAGAAGAATTCCGGGATGTGGAAGTCGTGCGGGGCGGAAGCGTCGGAATTGAAGCAATCAGTATGGCAGAGCGGTAGCAGGAAAATCATACGGATTCAAAAAAAACAGAGCGCACTCTTGAATTTTTTCCAAAACAGTCTTATACTAGAAAAATAAGAAAACAAGATTGGAGTGGATGGAAATGGAAAAGAAAAATTTGGACTGGTCAAATCTGGGTTTCGAGTATATCCAGACCGATAAAAGATATGTTTCCAATTTTAAAGACGGTGCGTGGGACGATGGATGTCTGACATCCGATGCCAGTATCGTACTCAACGAGTGTGCGGGTGTGTTCCAGTATGCACAGACCGTATTTGAAGGATTAAAGGCATACACAACAGAAGACGGAAAGATTGTAACATTCCGTCCGGACTTAAATGCTGAGAGAATGATTGATTCGGCAAAGAGACTGGAAATGCCGGCATTTCCGAAAGAGCGCTTTATCGATGCGGTAACACAGACAGTAAAAGCAAATGCCGCATGGGTACCTCCATTCGGTTCCGGGGCAACCCTTTACATCCGGCCTTATATGTTCGGTTCCAGTCCGGTGATCGGTGTGAGTCCGGCGGCTGAATACCAGTTCCGCATTTTAACCACTCCGGTCGGACCATATTTTAAAGGCGGAGCAAAGCCGATTACGATCAAGGTTTCTGATTTTGACAGAGCGGCACCGCACGGAACCGGCCATATCAAGGCAGGACTGAACTACGCCATGAGCCTTCATTCAATTGTGACAGCACACGAAGAAGGCTATGCGGAAAACATGTATCTCGACGCCGCTACAAGAACAAAGGTAGAGGAGACAGGCGGAGCCAACTTTATCTTTATCACAAAAGATAAAAAAGTTGTAACACCGAAATCATCCTCCATCCTTCCGTCCATTACAAGACGCTCGCTCCTTTACGTGGCAAAAGAGTATCTTGGGCTTGAGACAGAAGAACGGGAAGTGACTCTGGAAGAAGTTCCGGAATTTGCGGAATGCGGACTGTGCGGTACAGCTGCCGTTGTTTCTCCGGTGGGCAAGATTGTAGACCACGGAAGAGAAATCTGTTTTGCAAGCGGCATGGATGAGATGGGACCGGTGACAAAACAGCTCTATGACACATTGACAGGAATCCAGATGGGGCGGATCGAGGCTCCGGAAGGATGGATTCATGTAATTGAATAAGGAAAATGGAACAGATCCTCCGGGCAAGATGTCCGGGGGATTTTGATTTCCCCTTTAAAAAATATGGAAATCATGCTATAATAAGCCGGATTTATAGTCGGCGGGAGATGATCAAATGGATGCATATACAGGATTTGCGGAAGTATACGATACATTTATGGACAATGTCCCATATGCAGAATGGACAGAATATTATGCGGGGATTCTGAAAGAAAACGGAATCCGGGACGGGCTCGTTCTGGATCTTGGATGCGGCACCGGAAGCATGACAGAGCTTCTGGCAGGGCTTGGCTATGACATGATCGGAGTGGATAATTCGGAAGAGATGCTGGAGATTGCTTCGGAGAAGAAAGCGGCTTCCGGACATGATATCCTTTATCTTCTTCAGGATATGAGGGAGTTTGAGCTCTACGGTACGGTCCGCGCAGTCATAAGCGCCTGTGATTCCGTCAATTATATTACGGAGCCCGAAGAGCTGGCAGAGACGTTTGCACTGGTGAACAACTATCTGGATCCGGGCGGACTGTTTTTGTTTGATTTTAATACAGAATATAAATACAGGGAGATCCTGGGGGATACAACGATTGCGGAAAACAGAGACGAGTGCAGTTTTATCTGGGAGAATTTTTATGACCCTCAGGAGCGGATCAACGAGTATGATCTGACGATTTTTGTACGTGAGGGAGAACTGTACAGAAAGTTTGAAGAAACCCATTTTCAGAGAGGCTATACGGTCAGGGAAGTGACGGACTGTCTGAGGAAAGCCGGCATGGAACTTGTTGCGATGTATGACGGCTTTACGAAAGAGCAGCCGGACGAAGAAAGCACCCGCATCTGTGTAGTGGCAAGAGAATGTGGAAAGAACAGAGCCGAATAAAGAAAGAAATGAGGAATCAGTAATGAAAGATTATTTAGTAAGAGCAACCGCGGCGGGCAGCCAGATCCGTGCGTTTGCGGTGACATCGACAGAGATGGTAGAGACAGCACGACAGCACCACAATACAAGCCCTGTTGCGACCGCTGCGCTTGGAAGACTGCTGACAGCCGGAGCCATGATGGGAAGCATGATGAAAAATGATACGGACATCCTGACCATCCAGATCAAATGTGACGGACCGATTCAGGGACTGACGGTGACAGCAGACAGTAAAGCCAATGTCAAAGGATATGTGGAAAATCCGGATGTGATGCTTCCGCCGAAGAACGGTAAGCTGGATGTAGGCGGCGCACTGGGACTTGGCATTTTAAATGTCATCAAAGATATGGGATTGAAAGAGCCGTATGTGGGACAGACGATCCTTCAGACCGGTGAAATCGGAGACGATCTGACTTATTACTTTGCAAATTCCGAACAGGTACCGTCCTCGGTAGGACTGGGAGTTCTGATGGAAAAAGACAATACGGTGAAATGTGCCGGAGGATTTATCGTGCAGGTAATGCCGTTTGTGGAAGAAAAAGTGCTGGAACAGCTGGAGGAAAATATCAGCAACATCCATTCTGTGACTGCGCTTCTGGAACAGGGACATACACCGGAATCTCTGCTTCAGGAAGTATTAAAAGGAATGGATATTGAGATTACTGATACCCTTCCGACACAGTTCTACTGTGACTGTTCTAAGACAAAGATTGAAAAGGCAATCATCAGTATTGGGGAAAAAGAGATCAAAGAGATGATTGATGAAGGAAAAGACATTGAAGTGAAGTGCCATTTCTGTAACACTGCATACAGCTTCAGTGTGGACGAGCTTTCCGCTCTGTTAAAACAGGCAAAGAAAAAATAAAAAGGAAAAGAGGAACGGGGCATGAAACAGGGATTTATCAAAGTGGCGGCGGCTACACCTGATATCCGTGTGGCAGATACGGCATTTAATACAGAAGAAATTATTAAAAAGATGAAAGAGGCAGCGGGAAACGGCGCAAAGATCATTGTCTTTCCGGAGCTTTGCATCACCGGATATACCTGCGGTGATCTGTTTACCCAGGATATTCTTCTGGAACAGGCAAAAGCAGGACTTTGCAGGATTGCCGAAGAAACAAAAGAACTGGAATCGGTTGTTTTTGTCGGATGTCCTCTTGCGGTGGACGGTGAGCTGTACAACACGGCAGCGGCCCTGAATAAGGGAAAGATTCTTGGATTTACAACAAAGACGTTCCTTCCGAATTACGGAGAGTTTTATGAAATGCGTCAGTTCACTCCGGGACCGGAAGAGGTAAGAATGATCCGGTTTGCAGGAGAAGAAATACCATTCGGTCCGCAGATCCTTTTTGAGTCCATGGAGACTGAGGGACTGATCCTGTCAGCGGAGATCTGTGAGGATGTGTGGTCCCCGGTTCCGCCAAGCATCAAGGCGGCGCTGGAAGGAGCTGTGATTCTTGTGAACTGCTCCGCGAGCGATGAGACAATCGGAAAGAACCGTTACCGGGAGGAATTGATCAAAGGACAGTCAGCCAGATTGATTGCGGGATATGTTTACGCCAACGCAGGGGAAGGAGAGTCCACCACGGATGTTGTGTTCGGCGGACACAATCTGATTGCGGAAAACGGGACGATACTGAAAGCTTCCCGGCGGTTTGCGAATGAAACAATCTACAGCGAAATTGATATCAAGCGGCTGCTGTCCGAGCGCCGGAAAAATACGACATTCCGTTCTGCGGCAAAAAAGACACTGCCGGTTGTTCCGTTTTCCGTCAAAGAAGAGGAGACGGCCCTTACAAGAACCTTTTCCCCGGCACCATTCGTTCCGCAGGATGAAAAGGAACGTGCCGCAAGATGCGAAGAGATTCTGTCTATTCAGGCTATGGGGCTGAAAAAAAGACTGGTTCATACAAAGGCTTCCGGAGCAGTAGTCGGCATTTCCGGTGGACTGGACTCCACTTTGGCGCTCCTTGTGACGGCAAAGGCTTTTGATATGATTGGAATTCCAAGATCCCGGATCAAGGCGGTGACCATGCCTTGCTTCGGGACGACAGACCGGACATACAGAAACGCCTGCCAGATGTCATGCAGACTTGGTGCTTCTCTTCTGGAAGTGCCGATCCGGGAAGCGGTGACTGTACATTTCCGCGATATCGGCCATGATCTGAATGACCACAGTGTGACATATGAAAACGGTCAGGCAAGGGAACGGACACAGGTGCTGATGGATCTTGCCAACAAAGACGGAGGACTTGTCATCGGAACGGGGGATATGTCAGAGCTTGCTCTTGGCTGGGCGACGTATAACGGAGACCACATGTCCATGTACGGTGTCAACGCCTCTGTACCGAAAACGCTGGTGCGCCATCTGGTACAGTACTATGCGGACACCTGCGGGGATGAAGAGCTTCAGAAGATTCTGCTGGATGTGCTGGATACACCGGTAAGTCCGGAGCTTCTGCCGCCGGAGGACGGTCAGATTGCGCAGAAGACAGAAGATCTGGTGGGACCGTATGAGCTTCATGATTTTTACCTTTATTATGTGCTGCGTTTTGGATATGAGCCGTCCAAAATTTACCGGATTGCAAAGCATGCATTTAAAAGTGTCTATGATGATGAGACGATTCTGAAATGGCTGAAGAAATTCTACTGGAGATTCTTCTCACAGCAGTTTAAGCGTTCCTGCCTCCCGGATGGACCGAAAGTAGGTACGGTGGCTCTGTCTCCAAGGGGAGACTGGAGGATGCCAAGCGATGCTTCGGCGGCTGTCTGGATTCAGGATCTGGAACGGTTATAAGAGAAAGAGATAAAAGAAAGAGGGCGGATATCTTCCGGACTGTCCGGACATGAATCCGCCCCGGCTGTTTCAACCAGAACTGTCTGAAGAGGAATTACAGTTTGATATTTTTGAAAAGATCTCCAAGATTTGTTCCGATCTCTTCGGATTTTGGAAGCTCTACATGCAGTTCTTCTGTCTCTTCTTCTTTTTCTTCGGAAAGAGCTTTGATACTCAGGCTCAGTTTTCCATCTTTGATTCCGATGACTTTGACATTGACACGGTCTCCTGTCTTCAGGACATCGGCCGGTGTTTTGATCCGTTTTTCGCAGATCTGGGATACATGGACAAGTCCGGAGAGGCCATCGTCAAAGCGGACAAACGCGCCGTAGGACTGAATGGATTCCACGGTGCCTTCCATAACACTTCCAACCTGGATCTTTGAGATGCGTTCGGCACGCTCTCTGGCTTCTTCTTCTTTTAAAATCTCACGGGCGGAAAGAATGAGGCGGTGTTCTTCCGGATCTGCCTCAATGACGCGGACGGTGATTTCTTTCAGAAGATAGCTTTCCAGATCTTCGATATAGGAAAGAGAAAGTCTGGATGCCGGGACAAAACCGCGAAGGCCTTCCACCTTGACGATCACGCCGCCGTTGACCACACCTTCTACTTTCAATGTAAGGTTTGTACGGTTGTCCATATAGTTTTGTACGATATGCCATGGATCGGCGATATCAAACTGGTCTTCATAGTCTTTCATGGACTCTGCCTGCGGTTCCAGGGCAGATGTTTTTGTTTCTAATTCTTCGTTCATTGATGATGCACCCCTTTTTGTGTTTTCTCTAGAAAGTATATCATAGATTTTTTGTTAGAGAAAGCAAAGTGAAAGAATATTTTTATGAAAACCGAAAAAACAGTTGGCGCGGAATCAAAAAGATGATACTCTATTTTTATATCAAGTAAAAGATTGGCCGGCACGTACGGCATATGGGAGGAAATGTAAAAAGTATGTCAGATAATCAGAAAGACAGAAAGGTATATGTGGTAGGACATAAAAATCCGGATACGGATTCCATCTGTTCTGCCATTGCATACGCAGAATTAAAAAAGCAGATTACAGGAAAAAATTATGTGGCAAAAAGAGCCGGAGAGGTCTCGGAGGAGACCAGATATGTTCTTGACTATTTTCATGTGGAAGAGCCGGCGCTCCTTCAGAATGTATTTCAGCAGTTAAAAGATGTGGATATCCGGAAGATTGACGGAGTTTCCAGCCAGGCGTCGATCAAAGAGGCCTGGGCGATGATGCGGGAAAACAGTATTCGGACGCTGCCGGTTCTGAATGAGCAGAAGCTGGAAGGAATTATCACGATTGGAGATATTGCCAATTCCTATATGGAGCTCTATGACAGTTATCTGTTGTCCGACGCACGGACACAGTACAGAAGCATTATGAATACACTGGACGGGAAGATCGTCACAGGGAACGAGCATGCATATTTCGTGAAAGGAAAGGTTGTTATCGCAGCCTCCTCTCCGGATATGATGGAGAATTTTATCGATGAAGACGATCTTGTCATCGTTGGAAACAGGTACGAGTCTCAGCTTTGTGCGATAGAAATGGATGCAAGCTGCCTTGTCATCTGCCAGGGAGCGGAAGTATCGAAGACGATCCGGAAGCTGGCATCCGAGCGAGATGTAGTGATTATCAGTACGCCGCATGACACCTTTACGACCGCCCGTCTGATCAATCAAAGTATTCCGGTCAAATATTTTATGACCAAAGAACATTTGAGCACGTTCCATATGAATGATTACCTGGAGGAAGTACGGGATGTCATGTCCAAGAAAAGATACCGTGATTTTCCGGTTATTGATAAAAAGGGACGGTTCACCGGATTTATTTCCAGACGGAGACTGTTAAAGCCGAGGCGCAAACAGGTCGTTCTTGTCGATCATAACGAAAAGACGCAGGCGGTAGACGGAATTGAAGAGGCGGAAATTCTTGAGATCATCGATCACCACAGAATCGGAAATCTGGAGACGATGGGTCCGGTTTATTTTAGAAACCAACCGCTTGGCTGTACTGCGACCATTATCTATCAGATGTATCAGGAAAACCAGATTACTCCGTCCAGAGAGACAGCAGGTCTTCTCTGTGCAGCGATTATTTCCGATACCCTGTTGTTCCAGTCGCCGACCTGCACTCCGATGGATGAAGCGACTGCGAGAACGCTTGCTCAGATTGCGGGAATAAATATCGATGAGTTCGCGAAAGAGATGTTCAAAGCAGGAAGCAATCTTGCGAATAAATCTGTTTCCGAGATCTGTTTCCAGGATTTCAAGGAGTTCCATGTCAATGAGCTGACGTTCGGAGTGGGACAGATCAATTCCATGAGCAGCGAGGAACTGCAGGAGATCCGGGAAAAGGTATGTCCGGAACTGCCGGATGTGCTGAAAGAAAGCGGACTGGATATGGTATTCTTTATGCTTACGAATATTGTAGACCAGTCTACAGAGCTTCTCTGCTGTGGAGGAAGTGCAAGGCAGACCGTGATCGATGCTTTTGAGCTTCCGGAAGATACAGATCAGATCGTATTAAACGGTGTCGTATCCAGAAAGAAACAGCTGATTCCGACACTGGTGAGCGAACTGCAGCAGTAGGAGGAAGTATATGACAGACAAGGTGATTTTTAAACCAGGCAATATGCTGTACCCGCTCCCGGCAGTGATGGTAAGCTGCGCAGGGAAAGACGGAACAGACAATATCCTGACGGTGGCGTGGACGGGAACGGTCTGTTCAGATCCGCCGATGCTCTATATTTCTGTCCGGCCGAACCGGTTTTCCCACCATATGATCGAGGAAACCGGAGAGTTTGTTGTCAACCTTACGACGGAACAGCTTGCAAAGGCGGCCGATTACTGCGGTGTGCGTTCCGGAAAAGACGTCGATAAATGGAACGAGATGAAACTCACAAGAAAAAAGACAGAGTCCCTTCAGTATGCGCCTGCAATTGCGGAATGTCCGGTGAATATTGAGTGTAAAGTCAGAGAGATTATACGTCTTGGAACACATGATATGTTTCTGGCGGATGTAACGGGCGTTCAGGTGAGCAGTGAGTACATGAATGAAAATGGAAAGTTCGAGTTGAACAAGACAGGGCTGATTGCCTATTCCCATGGGGAGTATTTAACTCTTGGGAAGCAGCTCGGAACTTTCGGGTTCAGTGTGAAAAAGAAGAAAAAGAAAAAAAGAAAATAAACTTTGCAAAAACAAGGGAAGAACCCGGAGGCTGGAAAAATTTGTTCCAGATTCCGGGTTCTATCTGTATCTCCCGGTGAATAAAGTTACAGGAGAGAAGAATGAGGCGGGCACAGCGTGAAGGAATTCGGAAAACAGTGGAGACTTACAGCGGAGATCATCCTGATTGCGGCAGTCTGCATGGCGGGAATGTGGCAGAACACAAAGAAAACGATCGAAAGCATCAGCGATGTGAAGAAAAAAGAGGAGGAAAAGAGGATTGCCATTACATTTGATGATGGCCCGGACGGTATATCTACTCCTGTACTTCTGGATGGTTTGAAAGAGAGGGGAGTCAGAGCAAGCTTTTTTGTGATCGGTCAGGAGGCGGAGGAACATCCGGATCTGATCCGGAGGATGCAAAAAGAAGGACACCTGATCGGGAATCATACGTACCATCATGTGGAACTGACGAAAGTAGATCAGGAGACGGAAAGAAAGGAGATTGAAAAGACAAATGAAGTAATCGAAAATATCACGGGGGAAACGGTTGCTTTTATCCGGCCTCCGTACGGCTCGTGGAGAGAAGAAACTTTGGAAGAAATCGATCTGATTCCGGTAAAATGGGATATTGATCCTCTTGACTGGTGCACGAAAAGTACCGGGGAAATCGTAAGAAAGGTAGTGACGCAGGCAGAAGAAAATGGTATTATTTTATTACATGACTGTTACGGGACTTCCGTGGAGGCGGGACTTCAGATCATAGATACCCTGCAGGAGGAAGGATACCGGTTTGTGACAGTCGATGAACTGATTATGGATTAAGGAAAGTGAAATAAGATGCTGCATGAATTTTCGAGGACAGAATTATTATTAGGAACAGAAGGAATGGACAGGCTGAGACACTCCTGCGTTACCGTGCTTGGGGTAGGAGGTGTCGGGTCTCACTGTATCGAGGCACTGGCCAGAAGCGGTGTGGGACATTTGATTCTCGTGGACCATGACAAGGTATCTCTGACAAATATCAACAGGCAGTCCATTGCCCTTCACAGTACGGTCGGACAGTATAAAACGAAAGTCATGAAAGCAAAGATTGCCGACATTTCACCGGAGATTCAGGTGATGACTTACGAGGAGTTTGTACTGGAAGAAAATCTGGAACAGGTGTTTGAAATCCGCCCGGATTATATTGTGGATGCTATCGATACCGTGACGGCAAAGCTTGCGGTGGCAGAGTATGCCAAAGAGCATCAGATTCCGCTGATCAGCAGTATGGGAACCGGAAACAAGCTGCATCCGGAGATGTTTGAGATTGATGATATCCGAAATACATCCGTATGCCCGCTGTGCCGCGTGATGCGAAAAGAGCTGAAAAAGAGGAATGTGGAGAGCCTTAAGGTACTGTATTCCAAAGAAAAGCCGGTGGATATTTCCGACCGGGTGACAGAAGAGGAAAAGGGGGCCAGAAGATCGCTTCCGGGCAGTATTTCCTTTGTTCCGCCTGTGGCCGGGCTGATGATCGCCGGAGAAGTGATCCGTAATTTGAGCGGATACCGGGAGGGAGACAGATAGAGATGGATTTATTTGAATATGCAAGGGAAAAACAAAAAGAGACAGAGTCACCGCTTGCGTCAAGGCTCAGGCCGGAGACACTGGAAGAAGTGGCAGGACAGCAGCATATCATCGGAAAGGACAAGCTGCTTTACCGTGCAATCAAGGCGGACAAGCTAAGTTCCGTCATTTTTTACGGCCCGCCGGGGACCGGAAAAACGACGCTTGCCAAAGTCATCGCCAATGCAACAAGCGCAAGATTCTGCCAGATCAACGCGACAGTTGCAGGGAAAAAAGATATGGAAGCGGTGGTGGAAGAGGCAAAAAAGGCAAGGGGAATGTACCAGCAGAAGACGATTCTGTTTATCGATGAGATCCACCGGTTTAACAAAGGACAGCAGGATTACCTCCTGCCGTTTGTGGAGGATGGTACGGTGATTCTGATCGGGGCGACGACGGAGAATCCGTATTTTGAAGTAAACCGGGCGCTGATTTCCCGGTCCACCGTCTTTGAATTAAAGCCGTTGTCCAAGGAGGATGTGGAAAGCCTGATTCACCGGGCTGTCTACGATGAGAAGAAGGGAATGGGAAGCTATCACGCTAGGATCGATCCGGATGCAAGCGCATTTCTGGCAGATATGTCGGGTGGCGATGCCAGACTGGCGCTCAATGCGGTGGAGCTTGCCGTTTTGACAACCGAAAGAAGCAGTGACGGGTTCATTCATCTGACACTGGATGTTGTATCAGAATGCATCCAGAAAAGAGTAGTCCGTTACGATAAGGACGGGGACAACCATTATGATACCATATCCGCCTTTATCAAAAGCATGCGGGGATCCGACCCGGACGCTGCGGTGTACTATCTGGCAAAGATGCTTTATGCCGGAGAGGATATCCGGTTTATTGCCCGCAGAATCATGATCTGCGCATCGGAGGATGTGGGAAACGCAGACCCGATGGCACTGACCGTGGCGGTATCGGCAGCCCAGGCAGTGGAGCGGATCGGGATGCCGGAGGCACAGATTATTCTGTCCCAGGCCGTGCTTTACGTGGCTTCCGCTCCGAAGAGCAACTCTGCAGTGCGGGCGGTTTCCGAGGCAATGGAAAGTGTGAAAAGCAAAAAGACAACGGTTCCTGCGCATCTTCAGGATGCCCATTATGGAGGGCACGAGCAGCTGGGACATGGAATCGGTTACCGGTACGCACACGATTATCCGAACCACTACGTTGACCAGCAGTATCTTCCGGATGAAATCAAGGAAAGTGTATTCTACCATCCGGGAGATCTGGGAAAAGAAAAAGAATTAAAAGACTGGCTTTCCTATATCAGGAAACAGTAAAGAAGCGGATGTCCTCATCCGGAATATTATATGCAAAAAAGAACCCCGCGAGAATTCTGGAGCTGCAAACCGGAATCTCACGGGGGTTATTCTTTTCAATACAAATTACAGCAGATGTGTCATAATGTAGGCGTAGATTTCCTGATTCTTTGCGGCCCAGTTCGCCGCCATGGTTTCAGCCTCCTCGTGAGAAGGGACCGTAACTGTCAGATCGATCAGAGGCATGGAGTGTTCGATCACCTGGCAGTGTACGGAGAATTCTCCATTTGTGTTCCGATAGTAATCGGATTTCACAGACACTTCATTTTTCAGCGAAAATTTCTTCTCGATAAAAAAGTCTTCAATATCCTTTTTAATTGCATCTGAAATTTTATTCTCGAAAAAGCAGATTGATTCGGCTCCTTCCTCGGTCAGATGGTACATCGTACGGTTGTGTGTTGTCTCCTCCCGGATCAGACCGGACTCGGTAAGTTCGGAGAGCGCTTTTTGGAGGGTAAAGTAAGTCGTATACCCTTTTCCAAGAACAAAATCGGAAATCTGAGCGTTTGCAAGAGGAAAATCCACCTTGCTGAGCATGTACAAAATGATCAGTTTATAGAGTGTGAATGTTTCTGCCATAGTGCATACTCCTTTCTAAAGAGCGTGATAGTGTTTGCCCTGCCAGATATCTCTTTCTCTGAAAGATTTTTCCATCTGATTGAGAACCAGCCGCTTGTTTCCGGTCCAGAGGGGAGCGGCAAGCAACGATTTCGGACCGTCTCCGGTCAGACGGTGGATAACAATATCAGGTCTGAGACAGCACAGGCAGGTCCCCAGAAATTCCAGATATTCTTCCATGGTTGGAAGAAAAAATGGGTGCTCCAGATAATAGTCGTACAGATCGGTATCCTTGAGTACGTGGAGCAGCTGAAGCTTGATCCCCTGAATATCCTGTCTGTTCAGATACTCTATTGTTTCCAGCATATCAGCCTCGGATTCACCGGGCAGATATAAAATCGTATGGACGATCACAGAAAGACCAAGGGCACGGAGTTTTTTCAACGCCTCCTCAAAAACCGGAAGAGGATAACCTCTCCGGATAAACTCGGCTGTGGATTCATGAATCGTCTGAAGGCCAAGCTCAATCCAGACCGGTTTGGTCAGGGAGAGCCGCTCCAGGAGGTCAAGAATTTCCGCAGAGAGACAGTCCGGACGGGTAGCAATGGAAAGCACCTTCACCTCCGGATCTGCCAAAGCCTGGGTAAATGCCTTTTCCAGAACTTCCAAAGGGCCGTATGTATTCGTGTAGGCCTGAAAATAAGCAATATAAGAATGTCCCGAGTATTTGGATTTCTTTTTTTCTTTTTCCACCCGGAGCTGTTCCGGGATGGAAAGAGAAACGTCCGCCGCGAAATCACCGCTGCCTCCACGGCTGCAGAAGATACAGCCACGTGTTCCGCAGGTGCCGTCACGGTTCGGACAGGTACAGCCGGCATTCAGGGACAGTTTGTACAGTTTTTCATGGAAAGTCTCTTTGATATAATAATCCAGCGAATTATACCGCTTTTCGCCCCAGCGTACAGTCGCGTCCATCTTACGGAATCAGAGCCTTGATGGCTTCGCTCACGGCATCGGCTACACGAGGATCAAATGCTTCCGGAAGAATGCTGGTTTCGCTCAGTTCCTCCTCCGGAACAAGAGAGGCGATGGCATTGGCAGCAGCCAGCTTCATCTCTTCCGTGATCTGGGAGGCACGTCCTTCGAGGGCACCCCGGAAGATGCCAGGAAAGGCAATTACGTTATTGACCTGATTCGGGAAGTCACTCCGTCCGGTTCCGACAACCTTTGCCCCGGCTTCCTTTGCAAGATCCGGCATGATTTCCGGTACCGGATTTGCCATGGCAAAGAGGATGGAATCCTGATTCATGGATGCCACCATCTCCCTGGTGACGATATTCGGGGCGGAGACACCGATGAAAATGTCCGCACCTTTTAACGCATCCGCAAGGGTACCGTGGATCTGATCCGGATTCGTCAGTTCGGCCATCCGTTTCTGCATCCAGTTCAGATGCTCGGAATCCCGGCAGATCGTTCCATTGATATCACACATGGTGATGTGGGAAAATCCATAGGTCAGGAGGAGCTTTGTGATAGCAACTCCGGCGGAACCTGCACCGTTTACGACAACGCGGCAGGATTCCTTTGATTTTCCGACAACCTTCAGCGCATTGATGACGCCTGCAAGAACGACAATGGCAGTGCCGTGCTGGTCATCATGGAAGACCGGAATGTCCAGAAGCTCTTTTAACCGTTCTTCGATCTCGAAACATCTCGGGGCGGAGATGTCTTCCAGATTGATGCCTCCGAAGGCAGGGGCAATATTCACTACGGTACGGATAATCTCTTCTGTATCCTGTGTATCCAGACAGATCGGAACTGCATTGACCTGTCCGAATTCTTTAAACAGAACCGCTTTTCCCTCCATGACAGGCATTGCGGCACGGGCTCCGATATTGCCAAGACCAAGAACCGCGCTTCCATCGGAGACAACGGCAACCGTATTTGCCTTCATGGTGTATTTGTACACGGCTTCAGGATCTTTGGCGATTACTTTGCAAGGTTCCGCAACTCCGGGCGTATATGCGACTGCCAGGTCCTCCCTTGAACGGACATGGGCCTTTGCCGTCGTTTCGATCTTTCCGTTCCAGATTTCATGCATTTTCAGTGCTTTTTCCAATGTATTGTTTTCTGCCATACTATTCACCTTTTCTTCTCTATTATAATATACACTTCTTCAATCATACCATTCTTAAAACAGGGGCGCAATTAAATTTTGGAAAAAACACTTTTCATTTTGAAAATTGTGATGTATACTTTACGTATTAAGTCAGTCAGGTCGAGTCAGACTATTTTTTCCCATGAGACCAGAATAGAAAGGAAAATAGAATATGATGGATATGAAAGAAAAATACGAAACGCTTTCACTGGCAGTACTGAAAGATGTGGCGAAAGCAAGGGGGCTGAAAGGAACATCCGCGTTAAAAAAATCGGATTTGATTGAACGCCTTCTTGAAGAAGATAGAAAAACACAGAAGACAGAGGAAACAGAACCTGTAAGAGAAAACAGGCATGATCATGAGCACGTCCAGAGAGAAGACGTAAGAGGGGAAAAGGGTGCCGGACTGGAACTGTCTGACCTGGACAGCGGTATGACGGCCCATGGAATCCTGGAAGTACTCCCGGACGGATACGGATTTATCCGCTGTGAGAACTATCTTCCGGGAGAGAATGATGTTTATGTTTCCCCGTCCCAGATCCGGAAATTCGGACTCAAGACAGGGGATATCGTTTCCGGAAATACGAGAATCAAGACACAGTCTGAAAAATTCAGTGCGCTGTTATTTGTAACGAAGATCAACGGACTTCCACCTGCGGTTGCAGTGAAACGGAAAAACTTTGAAGACATGACACCGATTTTTCCAAATGAGCGTCTGAGACTCGAAAATGAGAGAAGCAGCACAGCGATGAGAATTGTAGACCTGCTCTCGCCAATAGGAAAAGGGCAGAGAGGGATGATTGTATCTCCTCCGAAAGCAGGTAAGACGACACTGTTAAAAGAAGTGGCTCTCTCCGTTCTGAGAAACAACCCGGAGATGCATTTGCTTGTTCTTCTGATCGATGAACGTCCGGAAGAAGTAACCGACATTAAGGAAACAATCCGCGGGAAAAATGTGGAAGTCATCTATTCTACCTTCGATGAGCTCCCGGATCACCATAAGAGAGTGTCCGAAATGCTGATTGAGCGTGCAAAACGTCTTGTTGAGCATAAAAAAGATGTTATCATTCTGCTTGACAGTATTACCAGACTTGCAAGAGCCTACAACCTTGTTGTACCTCCGAGCGGACGTACCCTTTCCGGTGGTCTGGATCCGGCGGCCCTGCATATGCCGAAACGCTTTTTCGGAGCCGCAAGAAACATGCGGGAGGGCGGAAGCCTTACCATTCTTGCCACTGCACTTGTAGATACCGGAAGTAAGATGGACGATGTCATTTACGAGGAATTCAAAGGAACCGGAAACATGGAGCTTGTTCTTGACCGGAAACTTTCAGAAAAGAGAATGTTCCCGGCGATCGACATTCCAAAATCCGGAACAAGACGGGAAGATCTGCTTCTTACCCCGGACGAGCAGGAGGCTGTTTACATTATGCGCCGCGCTCTCAATGGAATGAAGTCCGATGAGGCGGTTGATACGATTCTCAACCTGTTCAACCGGTCGAAGCATAATTCAGAGCTCGTGCAGACTGTCAAAAAAATGAAGTTTATTTAAAAAGAGGGTTGCAAAACAAAAACAGGTATGATACAATAAACCCGCTGTTTAGAAGACGATTAGTCGCAGAGAAATCTGTGTGAGACGAATAAAAGCAAGAAGAGGTGAAAATCATGAAAGAAGGAATCCATCCAGCATATCATCAGGCAACTGTAACATGCAACTGTGGGAATACATTTGTAACAGGATCCACAAAGGAAGATATCCATGTTGAAATCTGCTCCAAATGTCATCCATTCTACACAGGACAGCAGAAAGCAACTCAGGCTCGTGGCCGTGTTGACAAGTTTAACAAGAAATACGGAATCGAAAGCAAATAAGATTCAGAAGTACAGGGCTGAGGTTTTCATATCTCAGCTCTTTTTCGTTACTTGAGAAAAAGATTTGTTTATTTAGCAGAGAAGGAGTTTCAATGAAGTCATCAAATGTAGGAGGACAGGCGGTTCTGGAAGGCGTGATGATGAAACACAAAGACCGGTACGCCGTGGCGGTAAGGAAGCCGGACGGGACGGTTGTTGTGGAGCAGGATGATTACAAAAGCATCGTCGGTTCCCACCAGAAGCTGCTTAAAACACCATTTATCCGCGGAATCTTCAATTTTATCGATTCAATGATTCTGGGTATGAAGACGCTGACGTGGTCAGCCGGCTTTGAGGAAGAAGAGGAAGAGGTGCTGACGGAAAAGGAGGCCAGGAAAAGGGAGAAACTGGATCAGGTGATCAACGGGGTCGTCATGGCGGTTTCTTTCCTGATTGCCATCGCAATTTTTATGGTTCTTCCGTATTTTCTGTCAGATCTGTTCAAGACGGTCATTCCGTCCTATGTTATCCGGACGATTCTCGAAGGCGTGATCCGGATTCTGATTTTTGTCGGCTATATCTGGCTGATCTCCAGGATGGAGGATATCCGGCGTCTGTACCAGTATCATGGTGCCGAGCATAAATGTATCAACTGTATCGAGCATGGACTGCCGCTTACAGTAGACAATGTCAGAATCAGTTCCAAAGAGCATAAACGGTGCGGGACGAGTTTCCTCATGTTTGTTATGATTGTGGGAATTGTCCTTCTGTTCTTTGTCCAGACGGAGTCCCATGTCCTGCGGGTTGTGATCCGGATTGCGCTGCTTCCGGTCATTGCGGGAATTTCCTATGAGATTATCCGGCTGGCAGGAAACAGTGATAATGCGATAGTCAATCTGTTAAGCAGACCGGGGCTGATGCTCCAGGGTCTGACGACAAAGGAACCGGACGACAGTATGATTGAGGTTGCGATTGCTTCTGTGGAAGCGGTCTTTGACTGGAAGGCGTACCTTGCAGAAAATTTTCCGGTCCGTGAAGAATCCGGAAGAAAAGAGGAGGCCGTATGACATTCCGGGAAGCACTGAACTGGGGAAAAGAAAAGCTTCAGCATGCAGGGATTCCGGAATATGATCTGGATGCCTGGCTTTTGCTGGAGCATGTGTCCGGCCTTTCCAGAGCCATGTATTTTGTGAGAGACAGAGAAGAGATGGAAGAATCGTGCCGGGAGCAGTACGAGGAGGCCATAAGAAAGCGCGAAAGCCGCGTCCCGCTCCAGCACATCACCGGGGTGCAGGAATTTATGGGATATGAATTCCACGTCAATGAGCATGTGCTCATTCCCCGGCAGGATACGGAGATCCTTGTAGAGGAGGCAGACCGGGCTGCAGATGATACAGGCGCGAAGCGGATTCTGGATGTCTGCACCGGATCGGGCTGCATCCTGTTAAGCCTTTTAAAAATGAATGAAAACCGGACCGGAACCGGATCCGATCTTTCGGAACCGGCCCTTAAGATGGCGGAGGAGAACCGCAGACTGCTTGAGATTCCGGAAGAACGGGCCGCATTTGTGCAAAGCGATCTGTTTGAAAGAATTGAGGGGACATACGATATGATCGTTTCCAATCCCCCCTACATCAGGACGGAAGAGATCCGGAAGCTCCAGGAGGAGGTCCGGCTCCATGACCCCTACGGGGCACTGGACGGAAAAGAAGACGGGCTGTATTTTTACCGCCGCATCATTTCAGAGGCGGGCGGTTATTTTGACCATCAGGGGACGTTGCTTTTTGAAATCGGATACGATCAGGCGGAGGATGTCAAAAGGCTGATGGAAGAGGCCGGCTACAGTCAGATCTATGTAAAAAAGGATCTGGCAGGGCTTGACCGTGTAGTAGGCGGCGTGTACAATAAAGCAAGAGAAAATGAGGAGGAATTAACAAATGTTTGATAAACTGGACGATTTGCTGATTCGTTTTGAAGAGATTATGGGAGAGCTTCAGGAACCGGACGTTGTCAATGATCAGACGCGGTTCCGCAGTCTGATGAAAGAGCAGAACGATCTGGCTCCGATTGTGGAAGCATATAAAGAATACAAAAAATGTAACGAGACAATCGAGGACAGCCTTGCCATGCTGGAGGAAGAGTCGGATGAAGAGATGCGGGAGCTTCTGAAAGAAGAGCTTGCCGATGCCAGAAAACGTGTGGAAGAGCTGGAGCATGAACTCAAGATCCTGCTTCTCCCGAAAGACCCGAATGATGACAAGAACGTTATCGTCGAGATCCGTGCCGGTGCCGGCGGAGACGAGGCTGCGCTGTTCGCGGCAGAGATCTACCGGATGTATATTCACTATGCAGAACGGAGAAGATGGAAATGTGAGATGATTTCACTCAATGAGAATGGAATCGGCGGTTTCAAGGAGGCAGTCTTTATGATCTCCGGACAGGGCGCTTATTCCAGACTGAAATACGAAAGCGGGGTACACCGTGTACAGCGTGTGCCTGAGACGGAAAGCGGCGGCAGAATTCATACATCCACCATCACGGTTGCTATCATGCCGGAGGCGGAGGAAGTAGATGTTCATATCGATATGAACGACTGTAAATTCGACGTATTCCGTGCTTCCGGAAACGGTGGACAGTGTGTCAACACGACAGACTCTGCTGTACGTCTGACCCATATCCCGACAGGTATCGTAATCTCCTGTCAGGATGAGAAGTCCCAGCTGAAAAACAAGGATAAAGCGCTCAAGGTTCTGCGTGCAAGACTTTACGAGCTGGAGCAGGCAAAGCAGCATGACGCTGAGGCTGAGGCAAGAAGAAGCCAGGTAGGAACCGGAGACCGTTCCGAGAAGATCCGGACATACAACTTCCCGCAGGGACGTGTGACAGATCACCGGATCAAGCTGACACTTCACAAACTGGATACCGTGTTAAACGGAGATCTGGATGAAATCATTGATTCGCTGATTGCGGCCGATCAGGCGGCAAAACTTGCGAACATGCAGGAAAACTAACTGACAGACAGGATGCCCTATATCGGTATGGCACCGGATGTAGGGTTTTTGTATTCGTGGAAAAGAAGAAGGTATAATACAGTATGGATGAATGGAAATTTAACCGTGTCCAGCTAAAGGATCAGGAACTGATTAAGGAATATTTTCGGAAATACCCGTCAAGAAGCTGTGACAGAACATTTTTTGGAGTTATGCTTTGGGGAAGACATTATAATCTGGATTTTGCCTTTACAGGAAAAGCTATTCTGTTCCGGGAAAAGACAGAGTGCGGGTACGGTTTTGCATGGCCCGCAGGACCGGATGAGGAAATCCGGGAACTGATCCCGCAGATGGAGAAACACTGCGAGGAGCAGGGAGGAGAGTTTCATATGTACGGACTTTCCGAGGCACAGTTTGCCCTTGTCGACAGCTGGTATCCGGGAAAGTACCAGATTGAATATGACAGGGATGCGGCGGATTATATTTATGAGTCGGAAAAGCTTTGTACCCTGTCTGGAAAAAAGCTTCACGGTAAACGGAACCACATCAATAAGTTCAAGGCCACGTATGAGGACTGGGCATATGAGCCGCTCACAAAGGACAATCTGGAAGAATGCTTTCAGATGGCTCTGAAATGGAGAAACGAAAACGGATGTGACGAAGATGAAGAGAAAAACTGCGAGATGTGTGTAACGCTCAATTCTCTGAGACTGTTTCAGGAGCTGCATCTCAAAGGTGGAATTCTTCGTGTAAACGGTAAGATTGTCGCATTTACCGTCGGGGAACCGGTAAGTGATGACACGGTTGTTGTCCACATTGAAAAGGCATTTGCCGATGTGCCGGGTGCATATACAATGATCAACCAGCAGTTTGTGGAACATGAATGTATGGGATACCGCTATGTCAACAGAGAGGATGATGCCGGACAGGAGGGGCTTAGAAAAGCAAAGCTTTCCTATAAGCCGGCAATGCTGCTTGAAAAAGGAGTTTTATCAAAAGTACAGGAGGTATCAGAATGATTGCAGAGAAGATGAAAGGGATGGTGGCAAACAGTTCCGCGATCCGTGCGATGTTTGAGGAAGGAAACCGGCTTGCCGGGATTTACGGGGCAGAAAATGTCTATGATTTCAGTCTTGGAAATCCGAATATTCCGGCTCCGGAAGCGTTGACAAACGCCATGATGGATGTGCTGAAAGAGGAGGATCCGGTTGTGCTGCACGGATATACGAACAGCAATGCAGGGTATGCGGACGTCAGAGAGGCTGTTGCACAGAATCTGAACGAGCGTTTCGGAACTTCCTTTGAAGGAAAGAATATTACGATGACAGTAGGAGCGGCAGGCGGCCTGAATGTCATTCTGAAAACACTGATCAATCCGGGAGATGAAGTGATTGTCTTTGCGCCGTATTTTGGAGAATACAGAAGCTATGTCAACAATTTTGACGGAGTGCTTGTGGAGATCTCCCCTGATACGGAGACATTCCAGCCAAAACTTGACGAGTTTGCCCGGAAGATCACGCCGAAGACCAAAGCGGTGATCGTCAACAATCCGAACAACCCGACCGGTGTCGTATATTCCGAGGAGACAGTAAAGAAGATGGCTTCCGTTATGGAGGAAAAGCAGAAGGAATACGGAACGGATATTTATCTGATTTCCGACGAGCCGTACCGTGAGCTTGTGTACGGGGATGCCGAAGTTCCATTCCTGACAAAGTATTACGACAATACGATTGTAGGTTATTCATTCAGTAAGTCCCTTTCTCTTCCGGGAGAGCGGATCGGATACCTTGTGATTCCGGATGAAGTGACAGACAGTGCGGACGTAATTTCCGCTGCCAACGTAGCAACCCGGATTCTTGGATTTGTCAATGCACCGACACTCCAGCAGAAAGCAGTGGCAAGATGTCTGAATGAGAAGGCGGACATCGCTTTTTATGATAAGAACAGAGAAACCCTGTACGAAGGGTTAAAGAAGGCGGGATTTTCCTGCATTAAACCGGAAGGAGCATTCTATCTGTTTGTCAAGTCTCCGGTGGAAGATGAAAAGGAATTCTGCAGCAGAGCGAAAAAATACAATATTCTGATGGTGCCGGGAAGCTCCTTTGGATGTCCGGGCTATGTCAGACTTGCATACTGTGTCGCATACGACACGATTGTACGTGCGCTCCCGAAATTTGAAGAACTTGCGGCCGAGTACCGCGGACAGGAGTAGACGCGTATGAGACTGGAAGAAAATATCCGCCGGGTGACTCCTTATGTTCCGGGAGAGCAGCCGCAGCAGAAAGTAATCAAACTGAATACCAATGAAAATCCGTATCCGCCTGCGCCGGGAGTGGAGCGGGCACTAAAGGAGATGGATGACGGAAGACTCCGTCTGTATCCGGATCCGGAAATCCGCATGCTGACAGAGAGCCTGGCCGAATACTGCCAGGTGAAACCGGAACAGATTTTTGTAGGAGTGGGATCAGATGACGTACTGTCAATGAGCTTTCTTACCTTTTTTAATTCCGGAAAGCCGATTCTGTTTCCGGATATTACCTATTCCTTTTATAAGGTGTGGGCAGAACTCTACCGGATCCCGTATGAATGCTGTCCGCTGGATGAGAAGATGCACCTCAGAAAAGAGGACTACTGTAAGGAAAACGGAGGCATCATTTTCCCGAATCCGAATGCGCCGACGGGAATTTATGAGAGTCTGGATGTGATTGAGGAGATTTTAAAGCAGAATCCGGACGTGATCGTCATTGTGGATGAGGCGTATATCGATTTTGCAGGAAAGCCGTCCGCCATTTCCCTGATTGACCGGTATGACAATCTTCTGGTGACACAAACCTTTTCCAAGTCCAGATCCATGGCAGGAATGCGGATCGGATTTGCGGCAGGGAACGAACGGCTTATTCGCTGGCTCCAGGATGTGAAGTATTCTTTCAATTCCTATACTATGTCCTATCCGGCTATTGTCTGCGGGACGGAAGCGGTAAAAGATACGGAGTACTTCCGGAAGACGACGGAAAAGATTGTCGCCACAAGAGAATGGAGCAAAGAGAAACTGGCGGATCTGGGATTTGAATTTCCGGATTCCAGTACAAACTTTATTTTTGCAAAACATCCGAAGTATGATGGAGAAAAATTGTTTCAGGCTTTAAAGGAACGGCAGATTTATGTCAGACACTGGAAACAGCCTGAGATCGCGCAGTATTTACGAATCACTGTCGGAACAGATGAGGAAATGAATCAGTTTTTTGACACGTTGGAAGAGATTATGAAAGAATAAGTCAGGAAAAGGAGGAATTAAAAATTCCTCCTTTCCTGATTTCTGAAATATTGTGTATGGATGATCATTGCCTGTCCCTCAAAGCCAGGAGGTTTGCATATTCCAGCAGATCCTGCTTTGACTTCGGGGAGAGAGACATGAAAACAGTTTTGAGCTGATACTGAATAATCCGTTCGTTTATGGCAGGCCCGGACGAAGAAACTTCGACCGGATGCGACTCCTTGCCGGAAATGAGATAATCGGTACTGACATGAAAAAACTGCGCAATCATATACAGTTTGTCATAGTCTGGCTGTCGGTTTTTGGTCTCGTATCCGGCGATGGTTGATCGGGATACCTGAAGGTATTGTGCTAGCTGGTCCTGAGTTACGTCTGCGTTTCTGCGCAGCAATTTTAGTCTTTCTGAAAACCCCATATATTGCCTCCTATCTTTAGTGTGGCTACATTTTAGCAATAGAAACGTGGGGAAAACAGGAAGTGTGTCGGAAAGGAACACAGATGGAGAGGTATGTGCCGAAAAGCATCAAAAGGAGCTGGAGACGAATCCCGTGTTGACAGGTATGAATAAAAATTTTATAATTTACTTAGAATAAAAGAAGAAAAATATGGAGGTAATCCGGATGTTAATTGCCAAAAATGATGAAAAAGAGAGAAGTTTCCTGTTTCGGATTGTAATCTGGACAGCGTCTGTTCTCATCATTGCGGTTGCAGCGTACTTCCTGATCCGGTCATTTGCAAGAAATCCGATTGCTGGGACATGGGAATATCAGGATGACAATATTACAATGACCATTCAAAGTGATGATAAAGTTAAACTTCAGTTTGATAATCTGCAGGATGTTCCGGAACTTGCGGTGACAATGGACTGTCAGGTGGATAAAACGGAAAAGACGCTGGTGATCGGCGGACTGCAGCAAAGTGAGATTGACAGAATCCTGGAGCAGTATGATGGACAGTTGACCCAGAGTGCTCTGGATACAGCGCTTTCCATGTTTACGACATCGTTTGACTACAGCATGGAACGGCAGACGTTGACGCTTACGGACCGCGAATACGGTGAACAGATGATATTTGATAAAAAATAGAACTTTCCCCTCTATACAGGAAAACGGATATGACGTGTGACTTGGGTAGAGGGGGATTTTATTCATGTAGAGGAGGAAGAGTATGCTGCGCACACAGACAAAAGTAATTCAGATAGGAAATGTAAAAATCGGAGGCAGTTATCCGGTTGCCATCCAGTCTATGACAAACACAAAAACAGAAGATGTAGAAGCAACGGTAAAGCAGATCCTGGCTCTTGAGCGGGCAGGCTGCGAGATTATCCGGTGTGCCGTTCCGACAATGGAGGCTGCAGAAGCACTCAGAGAGATCAAACGCAGAATTCATATCCCGCTTGTGGCGGATATCCACTTTGACTACCGGCTTGCCATTGCGGCCATTGAAAACGGAGCGGACAAGATCCGTATTAACCCGGGAAATATCGGGGATCAGGACCGTGTGAGAAAAGTAGTGGAGAAGGCCAAAGAATACAAGGTTCCGATCAGGGTAGGAGTCAACAGCGGCTCTCTGGAAAAGAATCTTGTGGAAAAATATGATGGCGTGACGGCCGAAGGACTGGTGGAAAGCGCGCTGGATAAAGTGCGTATGATTGAAAAAATGGGATACAACAATCTGGTTGTCAGTATTAAGGCATCTGATGTCATGATGTGTGTCAAAGCGCATGAATTACTTGCTCCGCAGTGTCCGTATCCGCTTCACGTCGGTATTACGGAAGCAGGGACTATCCTTTCCGGCAATATCAAATCTTCCATCGGGCTTGGAATCATTCTTTATCAGGGAATCGGAAATACCATCCGCGTCTCTCTGACGGGAGACCCGCTGGAAGAAGTCAAATCCGCAAAGCTGATTTTAAGGACATTGGGGCTGAAAAAGGGCGGCATCAAGGTCGTTTCCTGTCCGACCTGCGGCAGAACCAGAATTGACCTGATCGGCCTTGCAAACCAGGTGGAAGACATGGTTCAGGATATCCCGCTTGACGATGTGAAAGTGGCAGTCATGGGCTGTGTTGTCAATGGACCTGGTGAGGCGAAGGAAGCCGATATCGGAATTGCCGGAGGCGTTGGAGAAGGACTCCTGATTAAAAAGGGAGAGATTGTAAAAAAACTCAAAGAAGAAGAACTCCTCCCGGCCCTTAGGGAAGAGCTTCTGAACTGGAAAAAAGATTGAGGACGTATGACATATGGGAAAAGACTTTTTTGAAGTGTTTCCGACTCTGAACCTTTCGGAGGAGACAAAATTTCTGCTAAAAGATGTCAGGGTTACGAAAGTTTCAACGAATTCAACAAGAGATTTTATCCGGATTTATCTGTTTTCCACCCATCTTCTGCAGAAAAAGAAGATTTATGAACTGGAATATGCTATCAAGCACCAGTTGTTTGACCGGACGATGATCCAGGTGGAGATTCTGGAGAGCTATCAGCTGTCAGAGCAGTATACGCCGGAAAACCTGATGCACGAGTATTATGACAGTATCCTTCTGGAGCTGGAGCAGAGAAGCGCCGTTGAGAGAAGCATGTTTGAGCATGCGGACTATGATTTCGAGGACAGCGTTCTGAATCTGAAGCTTCAGAATTCTATCGTGGCAGAAGGAAAGAAGGAGGCGATTGTAAGCCTCCTTTCCGAAGTGTTTAATGACCGTTTTCATGTGCCTCTTTCCATTAAAGTCGGCTATCAACCGCCGAAAAAAAAGAGCGCGCTTGAGTTTAACGAACTTCAGCTTCAGGCAGAAGTGGATGAAATTATTGAGAGAAACGAGGCACTCCGCAAGGAGAAACGGAAAAATACGGAAGAGGCGGATGCCGGAGAAAACGGGACAAAAGAAGAGAAAACAAAATCTGCTCCAAAGACATTGAAAGAAAAGCGGTTTGGAAAAGAGATGAAGAAACCGTTTGTCAGACGTGATTTCAGAAAATCGGATGATCCGAACATGATTTACGGACGTGACTTCGATGATCCTCCGATCGAACTCTCCCAGGTGTTGGGTGAGATGGGCGAGATCACCATCCGGGGAAAGGTCATCAGCTTTGATACGAGAGAGATCCGGAATGAAAAGACGATCCTCATGTTTGCCATCACCGATTTTACCGATACGATCGTTGTCAAGATGTTTGCCAGAAACGACCAGCTCCCGGACCTGCTTGGCGACATAAAAAAGGGTGCATTCCTGAAAGTAAAGGGGATTACCACGATCGACAAATTTGACGGGGAGCTGACCATCGGTTCTGTGAGCGGAATCCGGAAAATCAGTGACTTCACCGTGCAGAGAAAGGATCTCTACCCGGAAAAGCGTGTAGAGCTGCACTGCCATACGAAAATGAGCGATATGGACGGGGTATCGGAAGTCAAAGATATTGTAAAGCGTGCGCATGACTGGGGACATAAAGCGATTGCCATTACGGACCACGGTGTCGTTCAGGCATTCCCGGATGCCAACCACTATATCGAATCTCTGGATAAAGACGATCCGTTTAAAATTATTTACGGCGTGGAGGCGTATCTGGTGGATGATCTGACGGAGATTGCCCAGGGGGCGAAGGACCAGACTCTTCAGGATACATATGTGGTATTTGACCTGGAGACGACCGGATTCAGCCCGATTCAGGACAAGATCATTGAAATAGGAGCGGTCAAGGTGGAACATGGAGCGATCACAGAACGTTTCAGCACTTTCGTCAATCCGAAGATTCCGATTCCGTTTAAGATCACGGATCTGACCGGTATTACCGATGACATGGTGATGGATGCCGAGCCTGTCGAGGAAGTCCTTCCAAAATTTCTGGACTTTGTGAGAGATGCGGTTCTGGTAGCCCACAATGCAGGATTTGATGTCAGTTTTATTGAGCAGAACTGTAGATATCAGGAGATCGAGAAGGAATTTATATCGGTGGATACGGTGGCCCTCGCCCGGGTGCTCCTTCCGACTCTTTCCAAGTATAAGCTGAATGTTGTGGCAAAGGCACTGAACATTTCGCTGGAAAATCATCACCGGGCCGTGGATGATGCCCAGGCGACGGCCGAGATTTTTGTCCGGTTTGTCGAAATGCTGAAAGACAGGGAAATTTTTACATTGAAAGAGCTGAATCACTTCGGCTCCATGAATCCGGACGCAATCCGGAAACTTCCGTCCCACCATGCGGTCATTCTGGCGAAAAACGAGACCGGGCGTGTGAATCTGTACCGCCTGATTTCCATGTCCCACCTGCAGTATTTTTCCAGAATGCCGAGAATTCCAAAGAGCGAATTTTTACGGTACAGGGACGGACTCATTATCGGAAGCGCCTGTGAGGCAGGCGAACTGTTCCAGGCTGTCTTAAATGGAAAATCAGAAGAACAGATCGCAAAGCTGGTGAATTTCTATGATTATCTGGAAATCCAGCCGATTGGGAATAACCGGTTCATGATTGCAAGCGACCGGGTTTCCAATGTAAAAAACGAGGAGGACCTGCGGGATCTGAACCGGAAAATTGTAAGACTTGGCGAGAAATTCTGCAAACCGGTTGTGGCAACCTGCGATGTTCATTTTCTGGATCCGGAGGACGAAGTCTACCGTAGAATCATCATGGCGGGAAAAGGCTTTTCCGATGCGGATGAACAGGCACCGTTGTATCTGCATACGACGGAAGAGATGATGGAGGAGTTTTCCTACCTCGGAGCGGCAAAAGCCCATGAGGTTGTAATTGAGAATCCGAATAAGATTGCGGACATGATTGAAAAGATTGCTCCGGTCCGACCGGACAAATGTCCTCCGGTCATTGAAAATTCCGATCAGACCCTGCGTGATATCTGTTATAAAAAAGCCCATGAAATGTATGGAGATCCCCTCCCGGACGTCGTGACGGAACGGCTGGAGAGGGAGCTTCATTCTATTATCTCCAATGGATTCGCCGTGATGTATATTATTGCCCAGAAGCTGGTATGGAAGTCCAATGAGGATGGATATCTGGTTGGTTCCCGTGGATCAGTCGGATCTTCCTTTGTCGCTACCATGGCAGGAATCACGGAGGTCAATCCGTTAAGCCCGCATTATTATTGTCCGCACTGCCATTACAGTGACTTTGATTCCGAGGAAGTACGCGCGTTTGCGGGGGGCTGCGGATGGGATATGAAGGACAAGGACTGCCCGGTATGCGGACATCCGCTCGTCAAAGACGGGTTCGATATCCCGTTTGAGACTTTCCTTGGGTTTAAAGGAAACAAAGAGCCGGATATTGACCTGAACTTTTCGGGAGATTATCAGAGTAACGCTCACAAGTATACGGAAGTCATCTTTGGAAAAGGGCAGACGTTCCGCGCAGGGACCATCGGTACCCTGGCGGACAAGACCGCATTCGGATTTGTGAAGAACTATTATGAAGAGCGGGGCAGCAGGAAGCGAAACTGTGAGATCGACCGGATCGTACAGGGATGTACGGGAATCCGGAGAAGTACAGGGCAGCATCCGGGAGGAATTATCGTTCTTCCTCACGGTGAGGACATCAACTCCTTTACCCCGGTGCAGCATCCGGCAAATGATATGAATACGGATATCATTACGACTCATTTTGACTACCACTCCATTGACCACAACCTATTAAAGCTTGACATTCTGGGACACGATGATCCGACCATGATCAAGACACTGGAGGAGCTGATCAATTCGGACGCCATGGACAATGAATATGACGGCGTAGAGAATGTATTTGACGCCAGAGATATTCCGCTGGATGACCCGAAAGTCATGTCGCTGTTTGCCAATACGGAGGCACTCGGCATCACGCCGGATGACATTGACGGATGTCCGGTTGGATGCCTTGGTATTCCGGAGTTCGGAACGGACTTTGTTATCCAGATGGTAGTAGATACAAAGCCAAAGACCCTCTCCGACCTGATCCGGATTTCCGGGCTTTCCCACGGAACCGATGTGTGGCTGAATAATGCGCAGACGTTGATTCAGGAGGGAAAGGCAACGATTTCCACGGCGATCTGTACCCGTGATGATATTATGACTTACCTCATCAACAAAGGGATGGACAGTGAGCTCTCTTTTACGATCATGGAGAAAGTGCGAAAGGGAAAAGGACTCACGCCGGAGTTTGAAGAGTCGATGAAAGAGGCTGGAGTACCGGACTGGTATATCTGGTCCTGTAAGAAGATCAAGTATATGTTCCCGAAAGCGCATGCGGCCGCCTATGTTATGATGGCATACCGGATTGCCTACTGTAAGGTCAACTATCCACTTGCGTATTATGCTGCCTACTTTGGAATCCGTGCAGACGCCTTTTCCTATGAGCTGATGTGTCAGGGAAAGGAAAAACTGGCATACCATATCCGGGAATATAAAAGCAGACAGGACCGGCTGAGTAAAAAAGAGCAGGATACGATGAAAGATATGAAGATCGTGCAGGAAATGTATGCGCGAGGTCTGGAGTTTATGCCGATTGATATTTATGAGGCAAAAGCGACCAAGTTCCGGATTGTGGACGGAAAGCTGATGCCGCCCCTTTCCAGTATCGATGGAATGGGAGACAAGGCGGCAGAAGCGGTGGAACAGGCAGCGAGGGACGGCAGGTACCTTTCAAAAGATGATTTCCGACAGAGAACCAAGGCCAGCAAGACGGTGATTGATAAGATGTCGGAACTGGGACTTCTTTCCGATCTTCCGGAATCCAATCAGTTATCTCTGTTTGATTTTGCAGATTAATGCTTTAAACGAATAAAGGAATATGATATCCTGACTTTTGCAGATAAAGAGAATTAAAAATGGCCGTAATCCCAGTATTTA